>ERZ791907.66-NODE-66-length-134370-cov-18.343067_pt1 | contig 134370 bp, 95 predicted proteins | sample MGYA00510145_ERZ791907 | MGnify/ENA primary metagenome ERZ791907 (study PRJEB30046, sample SAMN00792089) | human gut metagenome | study: EMG produced TPA metagenomics assembly of the A metagenome-wide association study of gut microbiota in type 2... | reverse complement strand
GCGGGGAACGGTCAAGGCCGGGCGTCAGCCCATTCATTTCAGCCTTGACGGTTTCCTGCCGTCCTGCTACTTTTCCCGGAGTGTGGCCACACATCTGGTCACGGTGTCCAGAGCTTTGGGACTTTTTGTCCCATAGGCCGGGGGCGGAGGACGAGGGACGGGGGCTTTCATAATACGCCCTGTCTGCTGCTGAAATCAGCCCTTTGTTTCCGGCTTACCAGCCCCAAACAAAGCCCTGCTTTCCTGCCGCGTCAAATGCCCTTGCCCTCCCCGGCGGCAACGGTATTTTCAGGGCAACGCCGACAGAGCGTATAACACACTACACTTTGCTCCGCAAAGTCGTGTGCCAAATGGGGCGCTGCCCCCTTTGGAAACCCCCGCAACAAACAGGTGCTATGCACCCAGCCGGGAGCATAGCGCCGTTTGTTGTCAGCAGCCCGTTTCACGGTCTGCGTGTAGTTCCTTGTAAACTGACCTAAGCAGGGTTTCAAACCCTGCTTTTTGCTTTATTTCATCAGTCCGCAAATCAATACTTCCATCCTTAACGAATTCTTTTATTTTCAGTATAATAAGAGTAGATGGTAAAATGGGAAAGGCAGGGGACTGTTTTAAATTTTTACAAGTTTCTTATTTCTTCCTCCTTTAATCTCCAGCAGTGGTGTGGTAAAATAATAGCGTTGACTTTGAGTTGGTTTTGAAAAGTATATACTTGTGAATATACAATTGGGAGGTTATATGGGGCACATTTCTGTAATCGGAAGCTGCAATATGGATCTCACGGTGGAAGCAGACAGAAGGCCTTTAGCTGGCGAAACGGTGATGGGAAAACGTCTGATTGTTTCTCCCGGCGGCAAAGGTGCCAACCAGGCCGTGGCGGCTGCCCGGCTGGGTGAGGAAGTCTATATGGTGGGCTGTGTAGGCCGCGATGCCTATGGCAGCCTCATGCTGGATGCATTGAAGAAAAGCGGCGTGAAAACGGACTATGTATCGGTATTGGATGGAGTGGACACAGGTACGGCCCATATCATTCTGGCGGAAGGGGACAACAGTATTATCGTTCTCAAGGGGGCCAATGATAAGGTGAGCCGCCAGGTGGTGGATGATGCCTTTGACATTATCCGCACTTCGGATCTGGTGATGCTGCAGCATGAAATTCCCATGGACACCATCGGCTACATCATTGACCGCTGCTATGAGGAAAAGGTGCCGGTCATGCTGAATCCGGCGCCCTACATGGACATTCCGAAGGAATGGATAGACAAGGTAACCTATATCACGCCCAATGAACATGAGGCGGCCCTTATGTTCCAGGGCATGGACAGGGATGAAATCCTGAAGTCCCATGCAGGAAAAGTGATTATGACCGTGGGAAGCGAAGGTGTTCTTTATGGAGAAGGAAACGAAGTGGTCCATGTACCCGGTTTCCATGTACCTGTCGTAGATACTACAGGCGCCGGTGATACGTTCAACGGTGCCTTTGCTGCCGGCAGGGCAGAAGGACTTTCCATCAGGGAGGCTATCCGGTTTGCCAATGCAGCAGCAGCTCTTTCAGTTGGGAAGATTGGTGCCCAGGGAGGAATGCCCTGGCGAAATGAAGTGGAGGAAATGCTCTCATGCAAAAAGTAGGAATCCTTAACAGCAGCATTGCAAAAGTTCTGGCCGACCTGGGCCATACGGATAAAATCTGTGTAGGAGACTGCGGCCTTCCGGTTCCGGCAGGGGTTCAGAAAATCGATCTGGCTCTTCGTCTTGGGGAGCCGCCATTCATTGAAGTCATCAAAGAAATGGCAAAATATATGCAGATTGAAAAAATTTACCTGGCACCGGAAACGAAGATTCAGAATCCCGCCCAGTGGAAAGCGCTGCAGGAAGTATTTCCTGAAAGCGAAGTGGAGTGGGTGATGCTGGAAAGCCATGAGGAACTGAAAGCTTGGGAAAAAGACTGTAAAGCGGTCATCAGGACCGGCGAAATCACTCCTTTCTCCAATGTGATTCTCCAGTCCGGAGTCATCTTCTAAGAGAGGTATCTGAAAGTACATGGATATTAATATGATAGGCATCTGCAAATCCTTTGGCGCTAATAAGGTCCTGGGCGGGGTCAATCTTCATGTCCGTCCCGGAGAAGTACATGCGCTGATGGGTGAGAATGGGGCAGGTAAATCCACCCTTATGAACATTCTCACCGGGATTCACAGGGCGGATGCCGGCACTATTATGGTGGACGGAAAGGAAGTTACCTTTAAGAACAATAAAGATGCCGAAGAGCATGGCATTGCCTTTATCCACCAGGAACTGAACATCTGGCCGAATCTGTCGGTATTGGAAAACCTTTTTCTCATGAACCAGCCGAAAACAAGGTTTGGTACCATTGATTTCAAAAAAATGCGTGAAATGGCCGAAGCGAAATGTCAGGAAATCGGCATTGATCTGCCGCTTGATGAAATCGCAGGGGAATGCTCCGTAGGCCAGCAGCAGATGACGGAAATCACCAGAAGCCTTATGCTGGATGCCAAGACTGTCATCATGGATGAACCTACCGCTGCCCTGACGGAAAGGGAAACGGACCGCCTTTTTGAAGTAATGAAAAAGCTGAAAAACAAAGGGGTATCCATCATTTATATTTCCCACCGCATGGAAGAAGTGTTTGCCAACTGCGACACCATTACCGTCATGCGGGATGGCCAGACCATCAGCTCCCGTCCTACGGAAGAAACGAACATGGACCAGATCGTAGGGGATATGGTGGGCCGCGTGATGAGCGAATACTATCCGGCCCGCACCAATGTGCCGGGTGATGAGATTTTCCGCGTGGAAGGGTTTACCCAGCCCGGCGTGTTCCGGGATATTTCCTTCAACCTGAGGAAAGGTGAAATCCTGGGGGTAGCAGGCCTTATGGGGGCAGGACGCACGGAAATCATGCGTGCTATCTTTGGCGTGGATCCCCATGAATCGGGCAAGCTGTATTTTGAAGGCAAAGAAATCCATATCAAAAATCCTAGAGATGCCATCCGCCATGGCTTCGGCTTCATTACGGAAAACCGGAAGACCGAAGGCCTTATTCTTGACTTCTCCATTGAAAGAAACATTGCACTCCCCAGCGAAGAGAGGCTGGCCCAGAGTCATGTGATTAACGATAAGAAAGAGTTTGATTTCTCCAGTGAGCTTTCCAAACGCCTGGGAGTCAAAGCGCAGGATATTAATCTTCCGGCCAGCACTCTTTCCGGCGGCAACCAGCAGAAAGTGGTTATCGCCAAATGGGTAGGCATGCATCCCAAGCTTCTGATTCTGGATGAACCTACCAGAGGAATCGATATCGGCGCAAAGAAAGATATTTACGACCTGATGAATGAACTTACCGCCAAGGGGGTTTCCATTATCATGGTTTCTTCTGAACTGCCGGAAGTTATCGGCATGAGCGACCGTATTCTTGTTATTCATGAAGGCAGAGCCGCAGGCATCGTTGAGCATAAGGATGCCACCCAGACACGCATTATGACACTTGCAACCGGAGGAGAGTAAAAGCATGAGTTCCGCAAAAGTAAAAAATATAATCAGGGAAATGGGGCCGCTCATCGGTCTTGTCCTTCTCTTTATTGTCATTTCCGTATTGAATGACAGCTTCATTGATCCGTCCAACTTGAAAAACCTGGCCCGTCAGATTTCTATTAACGCTTTGATCGCCTTTGGTATGACCTTCGTCATCCTTACAGGCGGTATCGACCTGTCTGTAGGCAGTATTCTTGCTCTTTCCAGTGCCCTGATGGCCAGCATGATTACCAAGGGCACTAATCCGGAACTGGCCATTGTCCTTTCTGCTGTAATCGGCATCCTTCTGGGAACTGTGAATGGCGTGATCATTTCCTATGGCAAGGTGGCACCTTTCATTGCTACTTTGGCTACCATGACGATTTATCGCGGCGCTACCCTGGTATATACAAACGGCAACCCGATTTCCGGCCTTTCCGATGACCCCATTTTCACCGGTTTCGGTCAGGGATTCATCCTTGATATTCCTGTACCGGCTATTATCATGCTTATTGCATTCTTTATTCTTTTCTTCATTCTGAAAAAAACGCCCCTTGGCCGTCAGACCTATGCTGTAGGTGGTAATGAAAAGGTATCCTATATTTCCGGCATTAAAATCGACAGGATCAAGATTTTTGCCTATGCATTGACCGGATGCCTCTGCGCTTTGGCCGGAGCCATCCTCACTGCCCGCCTGAACAGTGCTCAGCCTACAGCTGGTATGGGCTATGAACTGGACGCCATTGCAGCTGTCGTATTGGGCGGCACATCTCTTGCCGGCGGTAAAGGCCGTATTTCCGGTACCCTTATCGGTGCATTAATTATTGGTACCCTGAATAATGGTCTTAATATATTAAATGTTTCCAGCTTCTATCAGCAGGTTGTCAAAGGTGTTGTCATTTTACTCGCAGTGCTTATGGACCGCAAGAAAAATTAAGGAGGAAAACAAGTTGTTAAAGAAAATCGCATTGGCTGCTCTTATCGGCGCAGCTCTCATTTCCGCAGCAGGCTGCGGCTCTTCTGACAAGAAAGCTGACGGTGCAGCTTCCGGTTCCAAGAAAGTCACCATTGGTTTCTCTGTTTCCACCCAGAATAATCCCTTCTTTGTTACTATGGCTAACAGCGTAAAAGCTGCAGCTGACAAAGCAGGCGTAAATGTGAAAATCGTAGATGCCCAGAATGACCCGGCTAAGCAGTCCAATGATATTGCCGACCTGCTCCAGGGAAATATCTCTGTCCTCATCGTAAACCCGGTAGACTCTGCAGCTATTTCCAACTCCGTTCTGGCAGCCAACAAGGCAAAGATTCCTGTTATCACCATCGATCGTTCCGCTGATAAAGGCGAAGTAGCAGCTCACATCGCTTCCAATAACGTAAAGGGCGGCGAAATGGCAGCTGAATATATCGTTTCCAAACTGGGCGAAGGCACTCCGGTGGCTGAACTGGAAGGCATTCCCGGTGCATCTGCTACCCGCGAAAGAGGACAGGGCTTCCATAATATCGCTGACAACAAACTTAAGGTTCTGGCTAAACAGAGCGCAGACTTCGACCGCTCCAAAGGACTCACCGTTTCTGAAAACATTCTCCAGGCTAATCCTGATGTAAAGGCTATTTTCGCACAGAACGATGAAATGGCTCTCGGCGCTGTAAGTGCTGCCAAAGCTGCTAACAAGCAGATTTTCATCATCGGCTTCGATGGCACCGATGACGGCATCAAGGCAGTCAACGATGGTTCCATGGCAGCTACCATTGCCCAGCAGCCTGATAAGATGGGTGAAATCGGCGTAGAAACCGCACTCAAACTGGCTAAAGGCGAAAATGTAGACAAGAATATTGCCGTTGACCTGAAACTGGTAGAAAAGAAATAATTACCGCAAAATATGACAACCTGGAAAAATCCGCAGACCCTGGTCTGCGGATTTTTTTATATGTGAGTCATTGCTCCGGCAGGCTCTCTGCTAAGCTGCACTAGGGAAGCACTGATTAATTCGCAGAATCGAATTTCATATGTATTTTTATCCAATGCTGCGTCATAAGTCTCCTTAAATAGCTCGCTATTCGCGTCGACTTATTCCTTGCATTGGATAAAAATCCAAGAATGAAATCCGATAACGATTTAATCAGCGCTTCCCTAGAGACACAAAAGGATAAAAACATAACGCAGGCTCCTTTCTCAGAAAGGGGCTGGGCGGAGCCCTGAGGAACACCGAAAGATTCTGGGGTGACTGCCTGGCGGCTCCTTCCCGCTGACTGGTATTCTTTAGTGGACTAGTGAGCTGGTGAACTAGTGGACTAGTAAGTGTCACTATCTACATATACCAGGATTCTTCGCCCGGGGTCAGGATGACGGTGAGAGGCGGGACGGGAAGCACGTAACGTAAGGCTCCTTCCTCAGTTGGCAATCCTGCATAGGATTGCCAAGTCGGGCAAAGTTGGCCCTGAGCCTGCCCATAAAAGGGCCTTCCTATGAATTGCCCGACCGGAATGGAGCTGGGCGAAGCCTCAAGGAACATCGAAGAACTTAGCAAAGACTTGACGTCCCTATCCTCCGGTCCCTTCCCGCCGACAGGTATTTACTGTCGATTGTCTCATAAGCGGCAAATACCGAGATTCTTCGCTTCGCTCAGAATGACGATGAGGGCGGGAAGGTAAATCCCGTAACGCAGGCTCCTTCCTCAGGTGGCAATCCTGCATAGGATTGCCAAGTCGGGCAAAGTTGGCCCTTAGTCTGCCCATAAAAGGGTCTTCCTTTTGTTTGCCCGACCGGAATGGAGCTGCCCGACAGGGCTGAGGATAGGTCCGAATCTTTAACAAAGAACTGACGCCCCTATCCTCCGTCGCCTGACGGCGACACCCGCTGGCCGGGCTTTAAGGTGTTCGCTTTGTGTGCAGGCTATGCTCACACAAGAGCCCGGCTCAGAAATCCTCTGCAGGATTTCTGCCTGGGGAAGGGGGCTCTGGCACTTTGTCATGCGGCTTTGGAGACACAAAAGTAAATCCCGTAACGCTTGCCGCGGAGCGGCATATAAAACTCATCGCCCGAAGGGCTGTCAAACCTTAGAACCCTAAGAACCCTCTGAACCCCCACACCGAAGGCGCGCCCATAAGCCGCCACCTTCCCCTGAGCGTCAGCGAACACAACCCTTCTACACAACCTGCCGCCGCAGGCGGCCATAACCTTCGGGCCCGCAGGGCCCGTCCACCTTCCCTAAGAACCCTCCGGCCATAGGCCGGTCAATCTTGAGAACCTTTTCCCGCCCCCTTCTACACAACCCGCCGCCGTCAGGCGGTCCCAACCTGCGCCGTCGGGCGCGCCCCTTTTTCAAAAGCTGCGGCGACAGCCGCTGCCACAACCCTCCGTCCAAAGGCCGGTCAATCTTAAGAACCTTTCGCGCCCAAAGGGCGCGGAACCCCTTACATTCCCATAAAGTATTTCATAATTTCCATTGACTGCCATGGTGGTCAAATTTATAATAATATGAGTAACTAATTCAATGGGAAAGAGAAGATCTATGAATAATGCATATGCTGAGGTTTTTGCCACGGTTCTTGGCGAAAACCAGATTAAAATCAATGAACCCATGAGCCGTCATACCACCTTTGGCATCGGCGGTCCGGCGGACTGCTTCCTGATTCCGAAGACGGCAGAGGAGCTCTGTATTGTGACCAGGCTGGCCCATAAGTACGGCATGCCTGTTTTTGTGCTGGGCGGGGGAGCGAATCTCCTTGTGCGGGACAAGGGCATCCGAGGTGTGGTGGTTTTCACCGGCAGGCTCCAGAAAATCGAACAGAACGGGAACCTTCTGAAGGTGTCCAGCGGCGTTTCTACAGCCCAGGCAGCGCGGGCGGCCTATGAGAGCGGCCTGTCGGGCATGGAGTTTGCCAGCGGCATTCCCGGCACCATTGGCGGCGCCGCCTATATGAATGCCGGCGCCTATGGCGGGGAAATGTCGAAAATCATCGTTTCCGCCACCACCTGCGACCAGAAGGGAGACCTCATTACCTATGATGCCAGAGATATCCGCTATTCCTATAGGCACAGTCTTTTCATGGAAAACGGGGAAGTGATTGTGGATATCACCCTTTCTCTGAAACCGGGAAACAAGAAGGATATCAAGGCTTTGATGGACGATTTGAATAACCGGAGGAGAACGAAGCAGCCCCTGGAGAAGCGGAGCGCCGGCAGCACTTTTAAGCGTCCGGACGGCCATTTCGTAGGGCAGATGATTGAAGAGCTGGGCCTTAAGGGCTTTGCCGTAGGGGACGCAGCGGTCAGCGAAAAGCATGCCGGTTTCCTCATTAACAACGGTCATGCCAGCTGTGAGGACATGCTTTCCCTTATCCATGAGGTGCAGAAAAAGGTGAAGGTAGAATATGGCGTGGACCTTCACACGGAAGTGCAGATTGTAGGGGAAGAATAATCCTGCTTCCTCTGTGGCGCTTCGACCGGGATTTTCTGATGTATTGATGTACTGGTGAGCCCGCCGGTGTCATTATCGACAGGTACCAGGATTCTTCGCCTTCGGCTCAGAATGACTGCAGGGGAGGTAAGGAAAACACGTAAGGACTGCTGCTTCGCGGCATATAAAATTTCATCGCCCTTGGGCGGCGATACCTTAACCCTCGGGCCAAGGGCCCGTCAAACTTTAGAACCCTCACGCCCATAGGTGTGCACATCTTTTGAACCCACAGAAAGGGCCTTGAGAAATGTTCATCATTTCATCAAGACCCTTTTTATATGCCTTCATGGTATAATGGTGAAAAGAAATCATGAAAGGAGAATGGCTATGGAAGTGATTGGATTTTACGGGCCGCCGGGTACCGGGAAGAGCGACAGGGCCCTGGTGATAGCCTATGAAAATAAAGCATCCTGCATTATTGATGACGGCATCCTCATCTATCACAGCCGCATTGTAGCAGGGAAATCGGCGAAAAGGGAAGAAAGCCGGCTGAAGGCGGTGCGGCGGGCCATTTTCTGGGATAAGGAGCAGCGGGATGAGGTGAAGGCGGCGCTCCTGAAAATCAATCCCAAACGGGTACTCATCCTGGGCACTTCGGACCGCATGGTGGTGACCATTGCCAAGGCGTTGGAGCTTCCCATGCCTGCGAAATACATCCGTATTGAAGATGTGGCCCGGCCGGAGGATATGCTGAAGGCCAATGAGGCCAGAAATAAGGAGGGAAAGCATGTCATCCCCGTGCCTACCATGGAGCTGAAGCCCTATTTCAAAGGATACATGGTGGACCCTCTTCGCTTTTTACGGAGCAGGAAAAAGGAACCGAAGCGGTTCAGCGAATGGAATGAAAGGTCCGTGGTTCGTCCTGTTTTCAGCTATTACGGCAAGCTTACTTTTTCCGACAAAGTCATAGAGGATCTGGTCAATTACGCCGCCGGCGGGCTGAAGAAGATTAAAATCCGTCACGTGCGGAGCAAAAAGAGCGAAAGCCAGGTGAACGGACTCATCCTTTATCTGGATGTCACTGTCCGCACCGGCACGCCCCAGGATATTAAAAATGTGATTCACACCATGCGGGATAGAATCCAGCGGGAAATCGAATATACCACCGGCATGTCCCTGGAAACCATCAAAATCAACCTTACCACCGGTGTGGCATGGTAATGGAGGGGCCATGAGGACAAGAATTAAAATATGCGGTCTCACATCGCCGAAAGAAGCGGCCTATCTTCCTCCGTCCCAGGTGGATTTTGCGGGCATGGTGCTTTTCTGTGAAAAAAGCAGAAGAAACATCACCATAGAAGAAGCGGCGGAAATCATGAAGGCCCTGCCCCGTGAAATTAAAAGGGCGGCAGTCACCGTTTCACCTACCCTGGCCCAGGCAGAGCGCATAGAAGAGGCAGGTTTCGATGTGCTGCAGGTTCATGGCAGCTTGGACAAAGAAATTCTTTCTAAAGTGCATATCCCCATCATCCGTGCGGTGAATGTGAAGGACCGGGTGCCCCTTTTTGAAGAGCATCCCCGGATTTCTGCCTATCTCTTTGACGCGGCGGCTCCGGGCAGCGGAAAATCTTTCGACTGGGCCTGTCTGGAAAAGATTCCTGCCAGGGGGCGGAAATTTATCCTGGCCGGCGGTTTGACGCCTTCCAACGTGGGAGACGCCATCAGGAAGGTCCATCCCTGGATGGTGGACGTTTCTTCCGGTGTGGAATATGATGGAAAAAGAGGGAAGGACCCCGATAAAATCAAGGCATTTATCCATGCTGTAGAGGAAGCGGAGGGGAAATAATATTTCTCAAAGGTCATATTTTTTCTTGACAAAATGAAAATGCCGTGATAAAGTTGATTCAACTTCAAACGAGGAAGAAAAGAGTAGGGTTCTGAATACAGCAAAGCGAGTCCGGAGAGTGGAAGCGGATATGGATAGGGATGTGAAGTGCATTTCTGAGTTTGGCGGGCTGAAGGAAAACGTAGGCCTTCCCGGGAGCTCCCGATACAGAGCGCGGGTATGCGGCATGACCAAGTACCTCATGAGCTGCCTGTGGCAACGCAGGTGGAAATATTAGGTGGAAACACGAGTCTCTCGTCCTGGTAAAGGACGGGAGTTTTTTTTATTTATAAGCCGTCTTTTCAGAGAGACCGTGTGTACATATCCGGGAGACGCCCGATACAGCGCAGAGGTACAGGAACGTACCTTCACGGCAGAGTCCGGACAGGAAAATTTCCTGGAAAGATTCCTATAAGAAGAGGAGGAATAGGATATGGCAGGGATACGATGTCGAAGAGACAGCATGATGTGAGACATGATGTGAAACTATAATTTGACTGAAAAATAACCTATGAAATAGATACGGAGGCAATTATTATGGCAGACAAGAAATATCGTTTTGAAACCCTTCAGCAGCATGCAGGACAGGTACCGGATCCCACCACAGGAGCCAGAGCTGTTCCGATTTACCAGACCACTTCCTACGTATTCCACGACGCACAGGAAGGGGAAGACCTCTTTGCCCTTCGGAAGCCCGGCTTCATTTACGGCCGTCTTACAAACCCCACCCAGGACGTACTGGAAAAGAGACTGGCAGCACTGGAAGGAGGCACCGCAGGCCTGGCAGTAGCCAGCGGCGCTGCGGCTGTGACCTACTCCATTCTGAACATTACCGGCGCCGGCGATGAAATCGTTTCCGCTTCCACCCTCTACGGCGGCACCTATGAACTCTTCACCGATACCCTTCCGCAGCTGGGCATTCATACCAAATTCGTAAATCCGGACCATCCGGAAGAAATCGAAGCAGCCATCACAGAAAAGACAAAGGCTGTGTACATCGAAACCCTGGGCAACCCGGCCATCAATATCCCTGACTTTGACGCCATCCGCGACATTGCCCATACCCATCATCTGCCGGTGCTCATCGACAATACCTTTGCCACCCCTTACCTCTTCCGTCCGCTGGAACATGGTCTTGACGTAGTCATCCATTCCACCACCAAATTCATCGGCGGCCATGGAACCACCCTGGGCGGCGCCATCATTGAAAACGGCAAATTCGACTGGAACCAGCCGGAAAGATATCCCCATTTTGCCAACCCCGACGCTTCCTACCACGGCATCAATTTTGCCACCGACGTACCGGGCGCAGGCTTTGTCACCCGCATCCGCGCCAAGGTCCTCCGCGATACCGGCGCAGCCATTTCCCCCATTTCCTCCTGGTTCTTCATCCAGGGCCTGGAAACCCTGTCTCTCCGCGTAGAACGTCACGTATCCAACGCCCAGAAGCTGGCTGAATTCCTTGAAAAACATCCGAAGGTGGCTAAAGTCAACTATCCGGGCCTCGAATCCTCTCCGTACCATAAGCTCCAGCAGAAATACCTGCCCAAGGGCGCAGGCTCCATCTTCTCCATCGAACTGAAGGACGGCTTCAAGGCAGCCAGAGACTTCATCGACAACCTGGACATTTTCTCCGACCTGGCCAACGTAGGGGACTCCAAGTCCCTGGTGGTTCATCCCGCTTCCACCACCCACCAGCAGCTGGATGAAGAAGCCCAGAGAGCCGCCGGCATCACCCCAGGCACTGTCCGTATTTCCGTGGGCATCGAAAATATCGACGACCTCCTGGAAGATGTGGAACAGGCACTTTCTAAAATCTGATTATTAGGAAATATCATCAAGGGCGGCACCCGGGAACGGGGCGGCACCAATATAAACCAATATAAAAGGGGCTGTGAAAAAATGTTCAATCATTTCTTCACAGTCCCCTTTTTATTTTGAAATGAGGGCTCTTTCTTCTATTTGCGAGACCGTCAGCAGCCGGGCGGAGCCATGAGAAACACCGAAAATTTCTTGGCAGACCTGACGCCCCTATCCTCCGGCGCCTGACGGCGCCACCCCCTTTCTGGGGAAGGGGGCTATAGCACTACGTCATGCAGCAGTAGTGACACAAAGGCAAATCCCGTAACGTTTGCCGCGGAGCGGCATATAAAACTCATCGCCCGAAGGGCGATACCACACCCTCTGAACCCTCTGAACCTTATGAACCTTCTGAACCCTTTTCCACGCTACCTGAGCGAAAGCGAACACAACCCTTCTACACAACCCGCGGCGAAGCCGCGCCCCCTTCGCGCCCAAAGGGCGCAGAACCCTCAGAACCCGGGCCGCATGGCGGCCCTTCATTCATCCATTCCAGCGGCGCGGGATTTCCGTGAACCGGTCCACCACCATCATGGTGGCAAGGATGTTGGACATGAGATTGTTTTCTTCATCAAACATGTCGGCAGTGATGACGATGGTGGAGTGGCCGTTGTGGGTGATGTGGCTGGTGACGCGGATGGTCTCTCCCGGTTTGGCGGTGCGGATGAAATTCATGGTCATGGCCACGGTGACCACAGAGGCGCCTACGGAGGCGCTGGTGACACCGGTAACGGAATCAGCCAGGGCGGCCAGCACACCGCCATGGAGGCAGCCCCGGTGGTTGTTATGCTTCATGGGGTCCGTCTTCAGACTGACGGTGACACTGCCGCAGTGGATTTCATCAATGTGGATATGGAAATAATCTGACATAAACCGATTTTCTTTATAAATGTCCCGGATATGCTGCCTGATTTCCTCCGGGTCCCTGAGCTGTTTCATATTGGTATTCATAGTATTCCCATCCTTCTCTGAAATTTCATATGTTATTCATCATGATAACGGTGATGGAAGAAGATTGCAAGACGACAGTTGAGAGAAGATGAATCATCAAATTTCCGGGACCCTGAAAACAGTCCTGCACCCCTGTACTTTAGCACAGTGTTTTCTATCTGCTCTTTCTGATATACTATAATCATAGAAGTATTCTTTTGTTGTCAGCAGCAGCAAAGGGGGAGAGCGTCATGAAAAGGTGGATTTCCATGATTTTGGGGTTCTTTTTCATGGCGCTTTTCCTATGCCATCCTGTGCCTTCAACGGCCATGGACATTCTTTATGATGACCGGCTGGGAGATGGGTACGGGGCGGTGCTGCATCGGGAGGTGGGGCTTTATCCCTATCGGATTCGGGGCGACAGGGATTTCCTCTTTGAAGTGATGGATGACCCTTTGGTGGAGGCGATAGAGGTTTACGAGTTCCAGGCGGAAACGCTCCTTCAAAACGGGCTGGTTCCGCTTTACTGGTATCCCCATTACACCGTTTCCATGGTGCTGGCGGTGGATGATCATGTGCCCCTTCCGGTGAATGATTGGCGGGATCTGGTTTCTCTTCCTGTGACCGTGGGTATTCCGGTGGACCCGGTGAATCGGGATCTGGCGGTGATGGCTTTGTCCTACGGCCTTTCCGGGGAGCTTCGCCAGTCTGCAGGCATCAGGGCGCTGAAGCAGATTCATAGGGAAGGAAGGCTTTGCATGGATTCTTCCCAGGGGTACAGCCATTTCCTGCAGTCCCAATCCCATGAGCCGGCCCATGTGTACATTGTTTCCGATGTGGAGGTGCGGCGGTGGATAGGAGAGGGCAGGCCTGTGCATGTGGTGTATCCGGCGAGCAGCACCCTTTCATTTAGAAAGGGCCTTCTTTCCAAGCGCCCTCTTTTTCTGGAGGAAAAGCGCATAGGTGAGAGGCTTCGGCAGATGGGCTATGACACGGCGCCGCCGGAAAACATTTTGACCGGTGAGGAGAGGGAGCATTTCATGGAAGAAATGGACAGGATATCCATGAAATACCAGGTGCTCTATCCCTATACCCTGAAATCCCTCGTTCCTTCCTATGTCCTTTACATTTTTATGATTTTTGTCGCGGTGAACTGGGGAAATGATATGCGCCGCCGCATGAAGGGAAGGCGGGCGGAGACCTATGGGGCCCTCATGATTCTTACGGCGGTGCTGTGGCTTCTGACCCGCACCATGACCCACATCATGCCCAATGAATACGTGACCCTTCGTCGGTACAACTGGTACTCCTATTATGCATACATAGCTGTGCTGATGGTGCTCATCCTTTTCCTTTCCTTCGATGGAGATAAGGAAAAAGGAACGGGAACATCGCCGCTTTTTCTGAAGGCGGCGGCCCTTCTGGACCTGTCCCTGGCCGTTCTGGTCATGACCAATGACTGGCACCATCTTGTATTTTCTTTTCCCGAAGGCCTTAGGGGGGCTGCGGATATTCATGATTATGAGTGGGGCTACTACGCGCTGGCCGCCATCTACGCCGGAGAACTGGCCCTGGTGTCCGGATGGCTCACCCGCAAGGCGCTCCGGCAGCATATTGGAGGCATCAAACTTTTCTTCCCGGTGGCTGTCCTTTCCCTCTACTTGGTATACGTGGTGTGCTACGCCCTGGGCATGGGAGTCGCCCTGTCATCGGACTTTACCTTCACCACCGTGGCTGCTTTCTTCCTGTGGATGGAACTCATGATTGACTCGCATATGATAGAAGGAAACCGGGGATATACAGATTTCTTTTCCTATTCACCGCTGGCCATGGAAATCAGAGACCGCAGCGGACATCCGGTGTACCACTGTGCCGGCTGGCAGGGCAGCGCTCCGGGCCGGGAGCTGAAGACCATCCCGGTACAGGGCGGCAGAGCCCTGTGGTGGAGAGATGTCCGGGAACTGAAGGAAAAGAAAAGAGAGCTTTCCCTGGTGAATCAGGCCCTGGTCCGCTCCCATGAAATCAGCGAAAAAGAGGCGGACATCCGACGCTCCTACATGAGGCTCTCGGAAGAATGGAAAATTTTTCGGGAACTGGAAACCATTGTGAAAAGGAAGGGACAGGAAATTCTCCGCTATGCCCGTTTCCTCAAGACCGCCATTCCCGGAAACAGGGCAGACGAAGCGGTCTTCCGCTTAAACATCCTTGCCTCCTATGTGAAGAAACGCTGCATCCTATACTTGAAGGGAAAAGAAACGGACTTCCTGGACATTCGGGAACTGACCCTGGCGGTGGACGAACTCTTTCGATGCCTCTCCCTTCGAGGTATCCACTGCGTACTGAACATGGACCTGGAAGAAGAAGTCCTGCCCCTCCCATTCGCCCTCACCCTTTACGACTTTTTGGAAGAGCTGGTGGAAGCGGCCATAGAAGCGGGAGAAATACACCTCTCCTGCCATCTGGAAAAGACAGAGGAAGGCCTCCTCTTCTCCGTCATGGCAGAAGGCAACCCCTGGCTCTCGCACTTTATGGATAAAGCAGAAAAAGACCTGCGCTTCATGAAAGACTACGTCCGGATGGACCTCAAAGACCTGGGCTACGCCTCCAGCGTGGAATTAAGACTGGGGGAAAATGGTAAATGAAGGGAGGGGGAACACGCCCTTTGGGCGTGAGGGTTCAAAAGGTTCAAAGGGTTCTGAAGTTTGACGCGCCTTCGGCGCGAGGGTTGTGGTAGGCGCCCTTCAAAAAGAAGGGGCGCCAGTATGAATAAAACCTTTACAACCGCCCTGGCGGACGATAGAAAAGCGGCCCCCTTTGGTGGCTGGCGCCACCACCTTTCCCCCGCAAGCGGGGGCACAACAACCCGTGATTTACTTTGTGCCACTTATGAGATAATTGCTTCACGGAGCTTTATTGTCCCACCGCTTCAGCGGGGGGAAGGTGGTGCCGTAGGCACCAAAGGGGGGAAAGCCACCGGAGGTGGCTAATCACCGTAAGGCAGTTCTTGATGATGAATCTAAAAGTATCAGCCGAAATGCAGCCTTCCCGCCGACTTGTATTTATCACCGTTTGTCTCAAATGCAAAGAGTACCGAGATTCTTCGCTTCGCTTAGAATGACGATGAGGGCGGGAAGAAAATCCCGTAACGCAGGCTCCTTCCTCAGGTGGCAATCCTGCATAGGATTGCCAAGTTGCGTAGAGCAGCAATGGAGAGCATTATCATTCTTACCCTCGTACACCCTATGGCCCCTCAAGGGGCAACGAGAATTAAGAAGGGCCTACCTATGAATTGCCCGACCGGAATGGAGCTGCCCGATAGGGCTGAGGATAGGTCCGAAAGATTCTGGACTGACTGCTTAGTGGCTCCTTCCCGCCGACTGGTATTTATTACCGAGTGACTCATCTCTGGCGCGTACCGAGATTCTTCACCTTCGGCTCAGAATGACGAGTGGGGCGGGAAGGAGCTGGGCGGAGCCCTGAAGATAGGTCCGAATCTTTGACAAAGAACTGATGCCCCTATCCTCCGTCGCCTGCGGCGCCACCCCCTTCCTGGGGAAGGGGGCTAAAATCTGCGCCGTTAGGCGCCACCACAACCCTCTGAACCCTCTGAACCCTCTGAACCCTCACACCGCAGGCGTGTCCATAGAAAGGAGGCTCCCATGGCTAATCTATACGTTCTTCCCGATTCCCTTCTCCTGGGGATGTCTTTACTGGTCCTCCTTTCTTTTACGGCGGAGGTTTTTCTTTTCTATTATCTCCGGCCCCTTTCTTCTTTCCGGCGGGCCCGCCGGAAGGCTTTGGAAATCTGCGCTCTGCTGCTTTTTCTTTGTATTTTCATGCTGATTGCAAGGGCCATGGGCGGCCATTCTTCCGGCATTTTCCCCCTTCATCCCTATGCCGGAATGCGGCTTGCTGCAGCACTTGCGTCGTCCGTCCTTTCCATTCACTGGGCCGGCAGGGAGAAGGAAAGTTTATTTATCCTTTTGGCAGCCCTTTCCATGCTGCCCTTCTTTGATGAATTCCTTCCATGGAACCTTCTTATCGCCCTGGCCCTCCTTGACATCCGCACAGCCCTCCTTTTCCGGAAGGCCTATAGGAAGTATCACAAAGACCTCACGGATCACGCCATCGAAGAAGCCATCAATAAAATGGAAGACGGCGTTTTCCTTACAGAGGAAAATGGAAATCCCGTGCTCATGAACCGGGCCATGGAAGAGATGATGAAGATTTCCCTGGGCGAAATCAAAAGGAACGGGCAGGTATTCTGGCAGGAAATCACAGGGAGGGGAGAACCTTTTACCTGTCATGGAAATAAAATTCTTTACCACGGGAAAGATGGGAGGATCATCCAGTTCTCCCGCCGGCCCTTCCAAACAGCCAATGGCTTCGGCTGGCAGATTGACGGTTCCGACATTACTGAACTTTACCGTATGAACCGGGAACTGGAGAAAAAGAATGATATCCTCCGTCAAAAGAACAGGAACATGAAGGAACTTCTGGAAATCATGGTTCGCCTGGAAAGCAGGGAAGCCCTCAGGGATATCCGTTTCAAAATTCACGACATGATGGGCCAGCGCATCAGCTACCTTCAGCAGATACTGAATAATAAGGACTACAAGAACTACGGCCGCATAGGGGACATCCTTTCTCATCTCCTCACCGATATGAAAAAGGAAATCACCGTGAAACCGGCGCTCATCCTCTCTGAACTCATTGATGCCTACAGCAGCCTGGGTATCCATCTTACGGTGGAAGGAAAACTGCCTTCCGGCAGCGGCGGTTCCCTTCTGGTGGAAATCATAAGAGAAGCTGCTTCCAACGCCGTCATCCACGGTAAAGCCGGTGCCCTCCATATTTCCTTTTCAGAAAACGGCACCTGCCATATGACCATCAGCGACAACGGCCTGGGATCGAAGGGCCCTGTCCACGAAGGCGGCGGGCTTTCCTCCATCAGGAGCCGGGTCGAAAAAAGGGGCGGCACCTTTACGGTGAAGCACGGTAAACCATTCACCCTTATGGTGGACCTGCCCAGGGACAGCGGATAAACGTCATTGATTCCCTCCCATTCTATGATATGATATACATAGAAACGGAGGAAATGCCCATGATTCGTGTGATGATAGTAGATGACCAGAGAATTCTCCTTGATGGACTGATACACCTCTTTGAACACACCGGCCGCATTCAGGTGGTCAAAGTCCTGCCCTTCTCGGAAATCGCCGAAGTGGCCGCCCAGGTCGTGCAGCCTGACATTATCCTCATGGATATCTGTATGGAAGGACGCACCAGCGGCATCGAAGTGACCAGAAGAATCAAGAAAGCCCTGCCAAGACAGAAAATCATCATCATGACAGGCTTTGCCGACGTCCACTTTGTGGAAATGGCCAAGGAAGCAGGTGCCGACAGCTTCATCTACAAAGAAAGCGCCGCCGGTGACTTCATCTCCTGCATAGAAAGGACCCTCAAAGGAGAGCACATCTTCCCCAATGTCAAACAGAGAACCACCTTCGGCCTCCACCACGCCTGCCTCACCCAGAGAGAACTGGACATCCTCCACTGGATATGCAAAAACAAATCCTACCAGGAAATCGCCGATATCCTTCACATCTCCCGAAGCACCGTCAGCTTCCACGTAAGCAACATGCTGGCTAAGACAGGCCACAAAAGCATAGTAGGCCTGGCCGTGGAAGCTGCAGAAAAGGGCTACGCCAATCATACAGACCAATAAAAAAATCCGCCGAAAGGCGGTTTTTTATTGGGCTGTGAAAAAATGTTAAATCATTTTTTCACAGCCCCTTTTCCGCTTCGTTTATAGATTCAGAAAATTGCAAAAGTGACAGTAAGCTGTTCCCCGCATTGTCATCTCGAGCGGAGCTGCATGTCGATATGAGGACAAAGGTATTTGGCTCTATTGAGACTCTGAGCCCCGAGATCTCCCGTCACAGTGTGGCTTGTCTCATTTTGGAGTGAGATTTCTCCACTCTGTGGAGACTCTGCATGGAGTCTCCAAGTCAGCCGAAGTTGGCCTCTAGCCTGCCCAATAAGAGGCTTTCCTATTGGCGGCTGACCGGCTACGGTTGAAATGACAATGAAGCGGGGTGAGTGTTTGTGTTAATTTGTTCCTTGCAGACCAGTGATAAGGTGTCTGTTGCCAAATTGTCTAACCATCCGGGGAGAAATCCATCATTTTTTCACAGCCCTTTTTTTTATTGGGGCCGCACAGCAGTGGAAGGGGCGGTTAGAGAAGACGGTCAGACATCAACCTTCGGCCCGAAGGGCCGTCAACCTTTCCATTCAGAGCCCTTCTACACAACCTGCGACGTCAGCCGCGCCCCTTTTTGTGGCAAACGCAGTGAGCCAATCAGCAGAATGCTTATTATGTCATATGACACAGAAAGGCCAGTCCCGTAACGCTGACTTTAAACTCATCGCCCCATAGGGCGATACTACAACCCTCGGCCTGAAAGGCCGTCAAACCTAGGAACCCTCCGGCCCGAAAGGGCCGGTCAATCCTAAGAACCTTTTTCCACAAACCTCACGCCGCAGGCGTGTCCAAAGATTTCCTCCATCAGAAATAAGCGGTCACGCTGGTTCCCAGCACGTATTCATGAAAGTCTCCTGTTACGGTGCCGCTGCTCCTGTTTTTCAGGGAGAATCCTTCCAGCGCCCACACCAGTCCCTTGACCGGTACGAAATCAAGGCGGGCGCCCCAGCCGGAAAAGCCCATGCGGCGGAAGAACGTGGTGTCGGCGTCCATGGTGGGGGCTAGGAGGGCGGAGGAGGGGAGGTCGTAGTATCGCACCCAGATTTCATAGCTCCCCACCTGCCGGGGATCCGCCTCCCCGTACAGCGCCGCCGCCACATAGCCCGATTTCGTTTCACTGTAACCGTCCTTTTCGTGACAGCCGTGGGAGAGAATATAGTCCAGGCTGAACGTCCAGTCCTCATTGGGGGAAAAGGCGGTCTTTACTACGCCAATCTGCTGGCGGTCAAAACGCTGCCCCGATTTCCCCGAGGAAAGGTGGAAATAGGACAGGGCCGGAATGGATTCCTCCCGCCGGTGGATGGCTTTGAAATCGGCATAGGCGCCGTGGATGAGCCATTTGCCGAAGGTCCTTTTATTTTCCAGAACCATTGCCTTCCGCCCCCAAGAGCGATGCTCCGCCGTGCGGCCGTAGAAGAAAGTGGACCGCCCCAGAAACTCATTATCCTGGCCGCTACGGATGCGGATGCCGTCCACCTTCTTATCCAGAATATCCCCGTCCATGAGGAAATAGTTGAAACGGCCCGCTTCCACCTTGAAACTGTCCTTCTCATACTGCAGGTACGCCCGGGACAGAAAAAGATGATGGCTTTTTCCCGGACCCTGGTCGATGCGGTTATCTTCCAGAGCCGTTTTCAAAAGCAGGTGGGGCGCAAGTCGGAGCACCGGAAAAAGGCGGAAACGCCGCGTTTCCAGCTGTACCTTTTCATCCTGCCGCTTCCATGTCCTGCCAGGCAGTGACAGGGCCTTTCCATTGAAACGGCCCACGCCGTAAAGCCAGCGGTAATCGCCGTGAATTTCAAACAAAGGGGGCTCTTTTTCCTTCCATTTCTCTGCCGCTGCTTCGGCTCTTTCCGGATTCCCCATATCCTCAGGAACCGGGCTTTCCCCATGGCAGTGAGCCCAGGGAAGGCATGCCAGAAGCATGGACAGAACCATTCTTTTCCACATAGGACACCTCTCTCTATTGAATCTGCACTTCCTGAACATATCATATCATGAAATAATGAACGCTCCAAATGGAAAAACTGTACTTTAGTATAGGTTTTTTCCATTTTTATTTTGCTATAATCAGGCCGGAAAAAGGGAAAGACGCCAGAATCCGGCGAAATTCCCTGAAAAGGACGGCTCCATGCTGCTAAATCAGGTTAAGGAAGGAGGAAATGGAAGCACAGGAGAGGGCAGACAGGGGCCAGGCAGAAAGAAGGTAAGAAGTATAAAGGAGGGACCCCTATGAATCGGGTATACAAGGTTATCTGGTCTAAAGCAAAACATTGTTACGTGGTCACGTCGGAAATTGCAAGGAGCGTCACCAAGAGCGCCTCTTCCGCCCGCTCGGCAGGCAGGAAAGGAGCTGCCGTCCTGGCAATGGCAGCACTCTTATTCACAGCTGGCGGCGTATTGGGTGAAGCGGCGAATGTTACGGATATCAAGCCCGGCAGCACGGCCGATGTGATTATGGTGACAATAGATGGTGTGGAAACGCCTATTACTATCAACAACGTATACCATGCCTTCAAAGCCAACTGTGATGGTAATGGACTTGTAATTGATAGAAACTATGTAAAGAATACCGATGCCAAGGATAATCTCAAAGTGGGCAATGACGGCGTGATTTCCCAAGTTACCGGAGACGACGGCACCACATCCTCTCCTGTGAATAAACTGGTGCTTAACAAAGATGGTGATAATCAGATTACCATGGACGAAAAGGGCATCAAAGTAGGCAAGAACAGTACCGTCATTGCATCTGATGGCGTATTTGCCGGAGGCGATAAAGCGGATGCAGCCAAGGCGGCCCTCAATGCAGACGGCAGTATTAAAGGGGCAAATGGCGAGTTCATGGTTGATGGAACAACTGGAAACGTAAGCACAAATGGTACTTTGACTGCCGCTTCCGGAACGATTGGTAATGTGAGCATGTCTGCTGATGGTACCGTGACCGGCGTAAAAGACCTGACTGCTTCCGGAAAGGTTACAGCTGGTAGCTTTACTGACGGTACAGCTACCATGTCCAATGGCAGCCTGAATGGGGTAAACCAGATTAATGCTACTGGAAATATCGTCACCACCGGCAATATGCAGGCTCATGACATGACGGCCACCGGGACCATTACTGGCCAGGAAATCAAAGGTACCACCGGCACCTTCGGCTCCCTGTCTACCACCGGCAATGCCTCTGTAGGCGGAACCCTGACAACCAATGGCATTACCAACAACGGCAATGCAACTACCGATACGCTCACTGTAAAGCATAATGCTACCGTAGGTGGAGATCTGGGAGTAACCGGCGATATTACCGGCAAGAGCCTGAACGTAGGTACCGGTGATATCAAAGGCGGACAGATTATCGGCACCGGACTGGATGTAGGCGCAGGTACTATTAAGACCACAGGGGCAGTGGAAACCGGCACTCTGAAAACTACTGGCAAAGCTGATATCGGTGGTGACCTGACTGTTACGGGCAAGCTGAACGTTGACGAAATCGACCTGACCAAGAACGGCATTGTAGAGGACAACAACGTAACCGCCAACACGAAAGTGGCAGCCGGTGAAATCACCTCCTACAAGAAAGCCACCAGCACGAAAGATAGCAGCGAAAAAGAAAGTTCTATAGACTACGATGAAAACGGCACTTCCACTTGGGCCAAAGCTACCGATGCAGATGGTAAGAAAAACAAGAGTACTTTGACTGTAGAAGGCAAGGGCATCAAGAGTACCGCAACCGATGGAAAGAACAACGCCTCCACCAACCTGAGCAATAAAGGATTCAATACCTTCGCTAGTGACGGCGGAAAAAACAAGACCTACACCAAGCAGACTGCTGAATCTCTCACCAGCCAGATTGGCGATGATGGCAAGGTAAAGAGTGTAATGAATGCGGAAGGTATTTCCAATAATGCAGATGGCGGCACCATCACCAACAGCGCCAAAGACCTGGTGAACACGGCTTCCGAAAACATGACCAACACCGTTGACAAAGACCTGACCACCACTGTCGGCGGCAATGAAACCCGTACGGTGGAAGGCATCTTGAAGGAAACCGTAACTGGCAATGTGACGGAAGATTACAAAGCCAACCTGGATACCACTGTCGGCGGCGAAATGAAGACCACCGTCACCGGCAAAGTAACAGAAGACTACAAGTCCGATTTGGATACCAAGGTTGGCGGCAACGAAATCCACTATGTAAAAGGAAATCAGACTAATACCGTATCCGGAGACCGGACAGTCAACGTGAAGGGAACTGAAACGGAAAACTTTAATGCCCAGGTTACCAACATCAAGACTGACCAGAAGACTTCTGTAGGCGGCAACCAGACCAACATTGTAGCCGGCAACCAGCAGAATATAGTGAGCGGCAGCAAGACTGAAACAGTCAAAGGTTCTGTAACTGAGAAATACGGCAGCCAGGCAACTACTGTGGATGGCGACCAGCGCACTAACGTGGGCGGCAGTCAGTTCAATGTGGTAGCAGGTAATCAGACCAATACCATCAGTGGCAGCAAGACTGAAAGTGTCAAAGGCGCTGTGACCGAAACCTATGGCAGCCAGAGCACTACGGTCAATGGCAACCAGAGCAATACTGTAAAGGGAACCCTGACGGAAACCGTCACCGGCGATGTGACAGAAGACTACAAGGCTAACCTGTCCACCACCGTAGGCGGCAACCAGACCATCACCGTCACCGGCGACAGCAGCCTGAGTGCGAATAATATCACCAATACCGCAACGGAAAAACTGTCCAACTCTGCGGCAGAAATCGAAAATACCGCTTCCACTTCTATCACCGACAAAGTAGGTGGAAATACCACCTGGAAGATGACAGATGGCAAGATTTCGGAATCGATTGTCAATGGAACTGCAAGCAACAAGGAAAATACCACTGTTGATGGTACGAAGCGGATTATTACCAGTGCCGAAGGAACCGGAACCTATAACCAGACTGCTACCAGCAACAATATTTCCTTGAAAAATGCAGCAGGAGACACTTCCTTCACTAAATCCGAATCTCTGGATGGCGAAAAGACAAGTGTCACCAACCCGGATGGCTCCAGCACCATTAACCAGTCTGCCGGCAGCATCGTGAATTTTGTGAAAAACAAAGATGGTAATACCACAAGGACAGAACAGTCTGCTACGGACATTACCAACTCCGCAAAGAGTGGTACTATCACCAACGATGCAAAGGACCTGGTGAACACCGCTTCTGAGAAGATTACCAGCCAGATTGGCAACGGCTCTGCAGTGAAGAGCGAAATGACTGCTGATGGCATCACCAATACTGCGGAAGGCGGAACCATTTACAACAAGTCGAAGGACATCCTGAATGAAGCTTCCGGAGACATCCTGAACTTTGCAGATGGTGAAATCGGAAACGTTGCCACCAAGATTACCAACATCACCGGCGATAACACCGTGACCAGCGATACCAACGGTACCACCTTTGAAAATAAGGCAAATAGCACGGCTATTGGAGAAGGAACCATCACAAAGACCACCATTTCCGGCAACACCCTGAAAACCGGTAAGGCAACCATGGACTATGCCGATGTGATGAAGGACCTGACCGTGGAAGGAGAGACCAACCTGAAGAATACCAAGGTTGATGGTACCCTGAACGTAACAGGAGAAACCAGGACCGGCACCCTTCATGTGAATGGCGACGGCTATGTAGGCGGCGATCTCAACGTAGAGGGCAATATCGAAACCCATGATGCCGTACTTTCTGCAGACAGCCGTCAGGTTGTCACCGGCAGGCAGCTCTATCAGACCAATGAAAGAGTAGACAGGCTGGATAACCGCATCAAGAAAGTAGGCGCCAACGCAGCAGCCCTGGCGGCCCTCCGCCCCGGCGACTTCAACCCTGATGACAAGTTCAGCATCGCCGCAGGCTTCGGCTCCTACCGTAACGCCAGCGCCGCAGCCCTTGGACTCTTCTACCGCCCCAACGAAAACGTACTCCTCTCCCTGGGCACCTCCTTCGGTGACGGAGAAAATATGGTGAACGCAGGGGTGAGCGTGAAATTCGGCAGAGGAAAATCCATGGCCGAAAGAAGAAAAGAAATGGCCGAAGAAGTCTCCGTCATGAGGGATGAAATGAAGAGCCAGAACGACAGGATTGCAGAACTGGAGGAAATGCTGAAAAAACAGAGCGAACTCATCGAAAAACTGAGCAAGGAATCATAAACAAACTATCATAACACCTGCCACTCCCTCCGGCAGATGATTAGGATAGCAGAAAGACCCGGTCCCCCGCCGGGTCTTTTTGTGCGATGGATACGCCCTAGGGAAGCACTGATTAATTCATAGAGTTTGCTTTTATAAGAATTTTCATGCACTGCTTCGTCATGAGGCTCCTTAAATAGCTCGCTATTCGCGTCGCCTCATTCCTTGCATTGCATAAAAATTCAAGAATAAAAGCAAACAACGATTTAATCAGCGCTTCCCTAGGGAAGCACTGATTAATTCGCAGAATCGAATTTCATATGTATTTTTATCCAATGCTGCGTCATAAGTCTCCTTAAATAGCTCGCTATTCGCGTCGACTTATTCCTTGCGTTGGATAAAAATCCAAGAATGAAATCCGATAACGATTTAATCAGCGCTTCCCTGGCGGGCGCGAGGATTCAAAGGGTGCAGAAGGTTCAAAGGGTGAAGGCAGGCACCCTTCAAAAAGAAGGGGCGCCAGTATGAATAAAACAACTTTAGTGGGCTAGTGAGCTAGTGAGCTAGTGGGCTAGTAAAACCAAACAACCGCCCTTCGGGCGAGGGAAATACACACCCCCCTTTGGTGGCTTCGCCACCACCTTTGCCCCGGTGGGAAGCGTGTCACTGGATTCTCAGTCGCCCAAGGGCTCCCTACGAATCCAGTTCCCTTGCCACCCCGCAAGCGGGGGCACTATGGGTACTCTGCAGTGTGCCACATGACACTATAGGAAAGCGTAGAGCGGTTTATTAGGGGGTAGCCACCGGAGGTGGCTAATCACCGGAATGCTGTTCATAACGTATGATGCGAAGGTAAGCATAGAGCAGCCTTCCCGCCGACCGGATTTATCAACATTTCTATCACTTGCGGCTTTAACCGAGATTCTTCGCTGGCGCTCAGAATGACGCGTATGGCGGGAAGGCAAATCCCGTAACGCAGTCTGACATCTGATTTCTGACTTCTATCGTCTAATCCACGCCCCTATCCTCCATCGCCTACGGCGCCCCCTTCCAGAGGAAGGGGGCTATAGCACTACGTCATGCGGCAGTAGTGACACAAAGGCAAATCCCGTAACGTAGGCTCCTTCCTCAGGAAGGAGCTGGGCGAAGCCCTGAGGATAGGTCCGAATCTTTGATAAAGAACTGACGCCCCTATCCTCCGTCGCCTGCGGCGACACCCCCTTCCTTGGGAAGGGGGCTTTTGCACTTCGTCATGCAGCACTGGTGACACTAAGGTAAATCCCGTAACGTAAGGCTCCTTCCTCAGGAAGGAGCTGGGCGAAGCCCTGAGGATAGGTCCGAATCTTTGATAAAGAACTGACGCCCCTATCCTCCGTCGCCTGCGGCGACACCCCCTTCCTTGGGAAGGGGGCTTTTGCACTTCGTCATGCAGCACTGGTGACACTAAGGTAAATCCCGTAACGTAAGGCTCCTTCCTCAGGAAGGAGCTGGGCGAAGCCCTGAGGATAGGTCCGAATCTTTGATAAAGAACTGACGCCCCTATCCTCCGTCGCCTGCGGCGACACCCCCTTCCTTGGGAAGGGGGCTTTTGCTCTACGTCATGCGGCTTTGGAGACACAAAGGTAAATCCCGTAACGCTGACTATATAATCATCGCCGCCAAAGGCGGCGATACCACAACTCTCGGCCGGAAGGGCCGTGGCCCCTTTCTACACAACCCGCCGCCGCAGGCGGCCATAACCCCCAGCCCCGCAGGGGCTGGCCACCTTCCCCTCTGAACCGTTTGAACCCTAAGAACCTTCTGAACCCCCACACCGAAGGCGCGCCCAATGGGCGCGGAACCCTTTGAACCCGGCCCTACCCATTGTTTCCTCTGTAACGTATAATATAGATAGAAATGGAGAGCTGCCGAAGGGCAGTGTTTTTATAGACATAGAAGTGATGAAGGAGGAGTTATGTTTACAGCGACAACCATATTGGCAGTGAAGAAGGACGGTCATACGGCCATGGCCGGTGACGGACAGGTGACCATGGGGAATGCGGTGATTATGAAGAACACCGCCCGGAAGGTGCGGCGGCTGTACCATGGCAAGATTATTGCAGGCTTTGCAGGTTCCGTGGCAGACGCCTTTTCCCTTTTTGATAAATTTGAAGCGAAGCTTCGTGACTGCAATGGCAATCTGGTGCGGGCAGCTGTGGAATTTGCCAAGGACTGGCGCAGCGACCGGGTGCTCCAGAAGCTGGAGGCCCTTTTGATTCTTACCGACGGGGAGCACCTTTTCCTTGTCTCCGGCAGCGGGGAAGTGATTGAGCCGGATGACGGCATCCTTGCCATCGGAAGCGGCGGCAACTATGCCCTTTCTGCAGCCAGGGCCCTTTCACAGAATACAGACCTGTCCGCCCGGGAAATTGCGGAAAAATCTCTTCATATTGCAGCGGATATCTGCGTATACACCAATCATAACGTTATTGTGGAGGAAATCTGATGGAAGAATTAACACCCCGTAAGATTGTAGAATATCTGGACCATTACATTATCGGACAGAAGGACGCCAAGCGGGCGGTGGCGGTGGCCCTTCGGAACCGCTGGAGGGCAGGGCAGCTTTCTCCTGAACTGGCAAAGGAAATCAGCCCTAAAAACATTCTCCTCATTGGTCCCACCGGCGTAGGCAAGACGGAAATCGCCCGGCGGATTGCCTCCCTGACCCATGCACCCTTTGTGAAGGTGGAGGCCACCAAGTACACCGAAGTGGGCTATGTGGGAAGGGACGTGGAATCCATGGTGCGGGACCTGGTGGAAGAAGCGGTGCGCCTTGTGAAAAAAGAGGAGTCCGCGTCCCACGGCAGGGACGCCGAAGAAGAAGCGCTCCGCCGCATTGCAGAAGCCCTGTGGCCCTCTAAAAAGCCGGAAACCAGAAGCCCCATGGACATCATTTTCGGTGAAAAACAGGCGGACAAGCCGGAGGATGAAGGGGAGAAACAGCGCCGCAAAGAACTGATTGAAAGAATCAGGAGCGGTGAACTGGATGAGAGGGAAATTGAAATCAAGGTGGAAGACAAGGGCAGCACGCCGCAGTCGGATAATGAACAGGCAAACCAGATTTCCATCATGATTGCCGGCATGATGCCTAAGAAAATGAAGAAAAAGAAGGTCACCGTCCGGGCTGCAAAGAAAATCCTGATGGAAGAGGCGGCCGATGAAATGGTGGACATGGAAGTGGTGAAAGACAGAGCCATCCACTACGCCGAAGAAAGGGGCATTATCTTCATCGACGAAATCGATAAGATTGCAGGCAGAACCGGCTCCTCCGGCGGCCCCGACGTATCCCGGGAAGGAGTGCAGCGGGACATCCTCCCCATTGTGGAAGGGGCCACGGTGAAGACCAAGTACGGCCAGGTGAAAACGGACCATATCCTTTTCATGGCAGCCGGCGCTTTCCATGTATCCAAACCAAGCGACCTCATTCCGGAGCTCCAGGGCCGTTTCCCCATCCGTGTGGAGCTGTCCAGCCTGACCAAGGAGGATCTCCGTAAAATCCTCACAGAACCCAGGCAGGCCCTCATCCGCCAGTACACCGCCCTTCTGGAAACAGAGGGTCTCCATGTGTCCTTCTCTGAAGACGCCCTGGATACCATTGCAGAAATCGCATCGGACGTGAACTCGGAAACCGAAGACATCGGTGCCAGAAGACTCTATACCATACTGGAAAGGGTGCTGGAGGACCTCTCCTTTGACGCACCGGACATGGAAGAAAAAGAAATGGTGGTAGACAGCGCCTACGTAAGAGATAAACTCGGAAGAATCAGGGAAAATATCGATATTTCAAACTATATCCTTTGAGAAAAAAGCCGGCGGCGGAAGCTGCCGGTTTTTTGGGGTTCCTGCCGGTAAGAAACACCAAAGCGTCAAGGCAGATGGGGAACCCTTTGAGTAGGAGATTTCTCGACTCCGTTTCACCGGCTCCATGAGGCATAGAGGATATACGGACTTGTACCACCGCTCGAAATGACAGAGGGGAGAAGCACCATAGAGGCAAGCCGGACGGGAAACGATTTGCAAACAGTCTCTCATATGAAACGCAGCGGGCCGTCGATTTGTCATTTCGAGCGGAGCGAAGCGGAGTCGAGAAATCTCCGGTCGTATAGTTTCCTGCCGGTAAGGAAAATTAAAGCGTCAAGTCGGATGAGAAACCCTTCGCAAACAGTTTCCTGTCGGTAAGAAACAGCAAAGATTCAAGCCGAATAGGAAACCCTACGCGAACAGTTTCCTGCCGGTAAGAAACACCAAAGCGTCAAGCCGGGTAGGAAACCTTTCGCGAACAGTTTCCTGCCGGTAAGAAACACCACAGTGTCAAGTCGGATAGGAAACCTTTGAGTAGGAGATTTCTCGACTCCGTTTCACCGGCTCCATGAGGCATAGAGGATATACGGACTTGTACCACCGCTCGAAATGACAGAGGGGAGAAGCACCATAGAGGCAAGCCGGACGGGAAACGATTTGCAAACAGTCTCTCATATGAAACGCAGCGGGCCGTCGATTTGTCATTTCGAGCGGAGCGAAGCGGAGTCGAGAAATCTCCGGTCGTATAGTTTCCTGTCGGTAAGGAAAATTAAAGCGTCAAGTCGGATGAGAAACCCTTCGCGAACAGTTTCCTGCCGGTAAGAAACACCAAAGTGTCAAGCCGGATAGGAAACCCTACGCGAACAGTTTCCTGGTGGTAAGAAACACCAAAGCGTCAAGGCAGATGGGGAACCCTTTGAGTAGGAGATTTCTCGACTCCGTTTCACCGGCTCCATGAGGCATAGAGGATATACGGACTTGTACCACCGCTCGAAATGACAGAGGGGAGAAGCACCATAGAGGCAAGCCGGACGGGAAACGATTTGCAAACAGTCTCTCATATGAAACGCAGCGGGCCGTCGATTTGTCATTTCGAGCGGAGCGAAGCGGAGTCGAGAAATCTCCGGTCGTATAGTTTCCTGCCGGTAAGAAACACCACAGTGTCAAGCCGGATAGGAAACTCTTCGCAAACAGTTTCCTGCCGGCAAGATACGCTACAGCATCAAGCCGAATAGGAAACTGATTCACCATAATGTTAATGCCATCATATACACAGGTTGACGAATGGTTTACAACTGGATATAATAGGGGAAGAGTCAAGTAATCATGATTCCTGGGCATGATGGGAATCGTGCCGATGTTCATATTATGGGAGGCGCTTTATGCGAAATGAAATCCTGGATTACTTCAGGAAGGCCAATGGGGAATTTGTCTCAGGACAGCAGATTTCCAAGGATCTTCATGTTTCCCGCACGGCCATCTGGAAGCACATCAAAGTACTGAAAGAAAGGGGATACATTTTTGAGTCCAGCACTAGGAAAGGGTACCGGCTCATTTATGCGCCCAATCTGCTGACGCCGCTGGAAATCGACAGCGCGCTCCATACGGAAACCTTCGGGCGCCGTGTGGTGTACATGTCCTCCACCCGTTCCACCAATGAAGAAGCAAAGAAAATTGCCAGGGAAGGGGCGGAAGAAGGTACCATCGTGGTGGCGGAGGAGCAGACCAGCGGCCATGGCCGTTTGACCCGCGGATTTTACAGCCCCTTTGCCAAGGGGATATGGTTTTCCCTCATTCTCCGTCCAAAATTCTTCCCCATGGAAGCATCGAAATGCACCCTCCTGGCAGCCATCGGTGTGTGCCGCGGCATCCGCCGTCTGGGACTGAAGGACGCCGGCATCAAGTGGCCCAATGATATTCTCTACCATGGTAAGAAAATGGTGGGCATTCTTACAGAAATGTCTGCATCCATGGAAAAAATCGACTACATCATCATGGGCATCGGCATTAATACGGGCATGAAGAAGAGCGAATTCCCGGAAGCCTTCCGGGAGACCTCCACTTCCTTTCTCAATGAAGGCATTGACGTATCCCGCAAGGACCTTCTGGCAGCGGTGCTGGCGGAACTGGAAAAGGAATATCACATCGCCCAGACCCAGGGCTTTGATAAGGTGCTGGAAGACTGGAAGACCCTTTCCGTCACCCTGGGACAGGAAGTGCGGGTCATTTTCGGAAATGAAAGCTACACAGGCAAGGCCATCGACATTGACAAGGACGGATGCCTCCTGGTGGATACAGGCAAGCATGTGACCCGCGTCATTGCAGGGGATGTTTCGATTCGTCCCATTGACGCACCCATTCCAAAGAGATAAGAAATTTGATTTCTTTGAGCGTTTGGAATTCATGTTTCAGCCGTTCCGGGCATTTCACTCTTCATGTCTGATACACGGGCGGTAAAAAAGGAGAAGAGGAATCACTATGGAAAAAGGAAAAATGCATAATATTATCAGTGCGGCAATTTTTGCAGCCATCATGGCGGTGCTGTCACAGTTCACATTCCCCATTGGCCCTGTGCCCATCACCCTGCAGAGCTTCGTATGCGCCCTGGCAGGCGGCGTGCTGGGAAGGAAATGGGGAGCCATCTCCATCGGCGTATGGCTCCTTCTGGGCCTTCTGGGCATCCCCATCCTCACCATGGGAAAGGCGGGCGCCGGCATTTTCCTTTCTCCCGTAGGCGGCTACTATCTGGGCTTCGTGGTCATGGCCTGGGTGTCGGGCTTCCGTCTGGCGGAAAAGGGCCATTTCCTCCGTCAGGTATCGTCCGCCGTGCTGGGCCTCATCTGCTGCTACGCCCTGGGCACCATCTGGTTCATGGGCTATTTCCACTTTGGCCTTGGAAAGGAAATGCCCCTGTGGACAGCATTGACACTGACCGTATTCCCCTTCGTGGCCTTTGACCTCATCAAGGTTATTCTTGGCGTCATCTGCGGCACAAGAATCCGCCAGTCCCTGAACCAGGCAGGCTACTATCCTACCATGGAACATTGACGAGTAAAAGTTTCCTGTCCGGCGTGATGCTTTGGTGTTTCTTACCAGAAGGAAACTGTTTGCGAAAGGTTTCCTGTTCGGCTTGAGGCTATGGCGTTCTTTGCCGACAGGAAACTATACGACCGGAGATTTCTCGACTCCGCTTCGCTCCGCTCGAAATGACAAATCGACGGCCCGCTGCGTTTCATATGAGAGACTGTTTGCAAATCGTTTCCCGTCCGGCTTGCCTCTATGGTGCTTCTCCCCTCTGTCATTTCGAGCGGTGGTACAAGTCCGTATATCCTCTATGCCTCATGGAGCCGGTGAAACGGAGTCGAGAAATCTCCTACTCAAAGGGGTCCCCATCTGCCTTGACGCTTTGGTGTTTCTTACCGACAGGAAACTGTTTGCGAAAGGTTTCCTGTCCGGCGTGACTCTATTGCTGTTCATCCCGATAGGAAACTAAAAAAGCCGGCGCTTTGCCTGCCGGTTTTTTCTATGCTCTGGATACTATGAATGGGCCTACTCATATATTTTTCCACAAAAATATCTATTATTTGTTATGATTTCCCTTGACAGAACGGGAACTTTGTTGCATTATACACTTGATGAAATTTTAATGGCGCCTCAAGGGCGGCTGGTGGAATGGGATTTCCCCTTTCACGAAGCTCTCTCGGCCGCCTGTTCCGGAGGAGATTCACATGCTTCTTGCTTTTGATGTGGGAAATACGAATATTGTGTGCGGTGTATACAAGGAGAGAAAGCTCATCCGCCATTGGCGGGTGGCCACCGATACCCTGCAGACCGCTGACGGCTATGCAGCCCTTCTGGGCACCCTTTTCCAGTTGAATGGACTGGCTTTCAAGGACGTGGAGGATATCATCATTTCCACCGTCGTTCCGCCTATCATTCCTATCCTGGAAACCATGAGCCAGCGGTATTTCCATACGAAACCTATCATGGTGGGACCGGGCATCAAGACAGGCCTCAATATCCTGTACGACAACCCCAAGGAACTGGGCGCCGACCGTATCGTCAATGCGGTGGCCGCTATTGCGGAATATGACTGCCCCCTCATTATCATCGACATGGGCACCGCCACCACCTTCTGCGTGGTGGACACCAAGGGCAACTACCTGGGCGGCGCTGTAGCACCGGGCATCGGTATTTCCATGGAAGCCCTCTTCCAGCGTGCCTCCAAGCTGCCCCGCATCGAACTGGTGAAAACGCCGAAAATCATCTGCCGCAACACCGTATCCGCCATGCAGGCCGGCATTTACTACGGCTTCGTAGGGCAGATTGATGAAATCGTAAACCGTATCAAGGAAGAGCTGAACGAACCAAACGTAAAGGTCATTGCCACCGGCGGCCTGGCAACCCTCATTGCCAAGTCCTCCAAAACCATTGACGTGGTGGACCCCATGCTTACACTGAAGGGTCTTCTGGTGCTTTACGAAAAGAACAGAAACGATAGAAGATAAAATAGAAAGAGCGAATCGGGAAACCGGTTCGCTCTTTCTTAATGGACACGCCCTGTCGGGCGTGAGGGTTCAAAGGGTTCAGAAGGTGCAGAAGGTTCAAAGGGTGAAGGTGGGCGGCTGCGCCGCCAATATGAATAAAACCTTTAAAACCGGGCTTCGCCCGGGGAAAACAGGCCAACCGCCCTTACGGGCGATGGAAATGCACCCCTTCTGCCGCCTGCGGCGGCGTCTCTCCACGGGAAAGCGTCTCACGTGATTTTCAGGTCGCTGCGCTCCCTTACAAATCACGTTCGCTTGCCACCCCGGAGGGGGAGATTCTAGCGACGCTATGCATTGAAATGCTTATGGGGGAAGTGGTTCCCCGCGGATTGTTGTCCCACCGCACAGCGGGGGGAAGGTGGTGCTGTAAGGCACCAAAGGGGGAAAAGCCACCGGAGGTGGCTAATCACCGTAATGCTGTTCATAACGTATGATGCAAAGATAAGCATAGAGCAGCCTTCCCGCCGACCGGTATTTATCAACATTTTTATCACTTACGGCTTTAATCGAGATTCTTCGCTTCGTTCAGAATGACGAGTAGGCGGGAAGGCAAGCACGTAACGCAGTCTGATTTCTGGATTCTTACGTCTAATCCACGCCCCTATCCTCCGTCGCCTCCGGCGCCACCCCCTTCCTGGGGAAGGGGGCTTTGGCACTTCGTCATGCAGCAGTAGTGACACAAAGGTAAATCCTGTAACGTTTGCCGCGGAGCGGCATATAAAACTCATCGCCCGAAGGGCGATACCACACCCTCTGAACCCTCTGAACCTTATGAACCTTCTGCCCCCTTTTCCACGCCCCCTGAGCGTCAGCGAACACAACCCTTCTACACAACCCGCCGCCGCAGGCGGCCATAACCTTCGGGCCCGCAGGGCCCGTCCACCTTTTCCTCCGAACCCTTTAAACCAATAATCTTATACAGCCCTCTTGCATTTTCATACACAAGGATGTATATTTATAAAAAATAAAGTTTTTATGGGGGAGGCAGAATGATGAAGAAAATCTTGAAAGCAGCAATGATCGGTCTGGCAGCAGCGGGCATGCTTTTGGCAGGGGGCTGTGGAAGTTCGGAGGCGCCGAAGTCACAGGCCGGGAGTTCTTCCCAGAGTGCCCTGATGCAGAAAATCAAGAAGGATGGTAAACTGGTGGTAGGCACGGCTTCCGGTTTCCCACCCTATGAATTTCTTGACACCTCTGTGAAGGACCGGAAGAAAATCGACGGCATTGATATGAAGCTGGCGGAAGCGGTGGCGAAGAAACTGGGCGTGAAGCTGGAGGTGCAGGACATGACCTTCCAGTCCCTTCTTTCTTCCATTACCACCGGGAAGGTGGATATTGCTATTTCCGCCATCAACCCCACGGAGGAAAGAAAGAAGACCGTGGATTTCTCCCATAACTATCTGGAAGGAAAGCAGACCCTGCTGGTACGGAAGGAAGATGAAGGAAAGTACAAGTCCCTTTCCGATTTCTCCGGTAAGAAGATAGCCGTGCAGAAATCCACCATCCAGGAAAAGCTGGCCACCGAGCAGATTCCCAATGCCCAGATTGTGGCCCTTGCCAAGGTGCCCGATGCCCTGCTGGAACTGAAGCAGGGGAAGGTGGACGCCGTGCCGGTGCAGAATATTGTGGGCGGGCAGTACCTGGTTACCAATGAGGACCTTTCGCCTACGAATATTTATTTCGAAAAATACAGCGGAGGCTCCGCTGTGGCAGTACCTAAGGGAAGCGGCGATGTGGTGGCTGTGATTAATGAAGTCATTAAGGAAAACCAGGAAAATGGAAACATGGATAAATGGGTTGACGAAATGACGAAGAAAGCGGTGGCCAACGCGCAGTCCAAGTAACTGCCGATTTCCCCAAAGGAGGGAACCTGTTATGAATAAGACCATGAAAGCCGTACTTTTAGGAGCGGCCCTGGCAGGCACCATGCTGGCCGCAGGCTGCGGAGATTCTTCCACCGCCAAGAGCGGCTCCGCCTCCGGCACATCCCAGAGCAAGCTCATGCAGACCATCAAGCAGAGAGGAAAGCTCATCGTAGGCACATCCTCCGGTTATCCGCCCTATGTATTTGTGGATGCGGAATCACCGGACAAAAAGGTCATTGGCCTGGATATGGAAATGTGCAAACAGATTGCGGACAAGCTGGGCGTTCCCATGGAAGTGCAGGACATGAGCTTCTCCGCCCTTCTTTCCTCCGTTACCGCCGGCAAGGTGGATATTGCGGTAGGCGGCGTATCGCCTACGCCGGAAAGGGAGAAGGCCATGGCCTTCTCCGACCTCTACCTGCCTACGGAGCAGAAGCTGCTGGTACGGAAAGAAGATCAGCATAAATTGAAGACCATGGCAGACCTGAAAGGCAAGGTCATTGGCGCTGAAAAATCCACCACCCAGGAAGCTACGGCCCAGAAGGTGGAAGGGGCTACGGCCATCGGTCTTTCCAGCGTGCCCGATGCGGTTTTGCAGCTTAAAAACGGTAAACTGGATGGCATCGTGTTGGAAGGGGTGGTGTCGAAGCAGTACCTGGTGTACAACGACGACCTGGCCCTGGCGGATGTACAGTTTGAAGGAGCCAAGAAGGTATCCGCCGTGGCGCTCCAGAAGGGGAACGACGACGTGCTGAAAATCATTAACGACGTGATTAAACAGGACACCGAATCGGGCCAGTTTGACAAGTGGGTGGATGAATACAGCAAGATTGCCATTGAAAAGGCAGGAAAATAATTTCAAAAACAGCAGGTATAGAGGCCTGCTGTTTTTTTATGCATAAAATACAGAAAAATGCATTTAACAGAGAGGAGGAAAAAGCAGGGGAATGTCATATATTTACGGATTTCAGGTGGAGAAACGGAAAATCAAGAAATTAAATTTCAAAAAATACTATGAATATTTATTGACATAAGCGCATAAATATGCTAAACTCTATGCAAGTTAAGAAAAGAACTCCATTCTTGAAGGTGAAAGGGTGTATGAACATGATGAACAAGAAAAATGTACTGAAAATGATGGCTTTAGGTATGGCAGCGGTGGCAGTATTCGGACTGGCCGGCTGCGGCGGCAGCTCGGCAGGAAGCAAGAGCGCTTCTTCCCAGACCCAGAAGGAAAGCCCCCTCATGCAGAAAATCAAATCCAGCGGCAAACTGGTGGTAGGTACCGCCTCCGGCTATCCTCCCTATGAATTCGTAGATACCTCTGCCGGAGAAAAGAAGGTTATCGGCATTGATATGGAACTGGCCCAGAAGGTGGCAGACAAGCTGGGTGTGAAGCTGGAAGTACAGGACATGAACTTCCAGGCCCTCCTTTCTTCTTTGACCGGCGGCAAAGTGGATGTGGCCATTGCAGGCATTAACCCCACCGACGAAAGAAAGAAATCCATGGACTTCTCCGCCGACTACCTGCCTACGGAACAGAAAGTCATCATCCGTAAAGCAGATGCAGACAAATACAAGAAAGTAGAAGACCTCTACGGCAAGACCATCGGCGTCCAGAAATCCACCACCCAGGAAGCACTGGCCAAGGAAAAAATCAAAGACGCTAAAATCGTGGGCCTGGCCCATGTGCCGGAAGTGGTGCTGGAACTGAAACAGGGCAAAGTGGACGGCCTCGTAGTGGAAGGCATTGTAGGTGAGCAGTATGTCATCTTCAATGACGACCTCATGTTCTCTGACATCAAATTCCCGGGAGCCGTCAAGAACTCCGCTGCCGCCGTGCAGAAGGGAAATGAAGATGTGCTGGCAGTCATCAACGAAGTCATCAAAGAAAATACAGACAACGGCAACTTCAAGAAATGGACCGAAGAATACAGCAAGAAAGCCGTTGCTAATGCAGATAATAAATAAGTAACAGGAAAACTGCAGCGCCGAGGGCGCTGCAGTTTTTTGTGGCAGAAGTCTGCAGCAGTAGTGACACAACGATAAATCCCGTAACGTAAGGCTCCCTCCTTAGGAAGGAGCTGTCCGATAGGGCTGAGGAACACCGAATTCCCGCCGACTGGTATTTAGCAGCAACTGCGATACTATCGGCTTTTACCGAGATCCTTCGCTATCGCTCAGGATGACGGGTGGGAGGCGGGACGGGAAGCACGTAACGAAGGCTCCTTCCTGGGGAAGAGGGCTAAAATCTGCGCCGTTAGGCGCCACAACAACCCTCAGCGGCCATAGGCTGCTGTCAAACCTAAGAACCCTCCGGCCCGCCGGGCCGGTCAATCTTAAGAACCTTTCGCGCCCAAAGGGCGCAGAATCCTTTAAACCCGCTGAACTCACATTTCAATAAATTCTAATTGAAAGATATGAATGCCGATATGGTCAAGACTATGACCGTATGTTATAATTAGCTAACTTCAGATGATTTTAGCTGATAAGAATAGAGAAAGAGGGGCTTATATCCATGAATCCAAAAACTATCCCGTTTTCCGATGAATTAATCCGTGATATAGCTGCCAAGTATGGCACACCTTTTCATATTTACGATGAGAAGGGTATTCTTGATAATGTAAAACGGCTGCAGAAGGCCTTTTCCTGGAATCCCAATTTCCATGAATATTTTGCGGTGAAAGCCACACCGAATCCGTGGATCATGAAAAGCCTCAAAACTTTGAACGTAGGCTCCGACTGCAGCTCCCTGGCAGAACTGGTGCTTTCTGAAACCGTAGGTATCAAGGGGGAAGAAATCGTATTTTCTTCCAACGATACTCCGGATGAAGAATTCATCAAGGCCAATGAGCTGGGCGCTATCATTAACCTGGACGATGTGTCCAACCTGGATGATCTGGAAAGGCTCCACATTGTGCCGGACAAAATCTGCTTCCGCTACAACCCGGGACCGGAGCTGGCCAGAGGCAATGCCATCATCGGCAAGCCGGAGGAAGCCAAGTACGGCATGACAAAAGAGCAGCTCATGACCTGTGTGGACTGGGCTAAGAAAAAGGGTATTTCCTACATTGGCATTCACACCATGGTCATTTCTGCAGAGCTGGAACTGCCGGGACTTCTGGGCACCATTTCCATGATGTTTGACCTGGCCAATGAAATCAGGGATAAAAAGGGCGTCACCGTCAGCTTCATCGACTTCGGCGGCGGCATCGGCATTCCCTACCGTCCGGAACAGGACCCCGTGGATATTGAAGGCCTTGGGGAAGGGGCAAGAAAGCTCTTTGAAGAAAAGATGAAGGGCTTTGACCACACCCGCATCTGCTTTGAATGCGGCCGTGCCATTACAGGACCCTATGGATTCCTGGTGACAAAGGCCATCCATTACAAACACATTTATCGCGACTACATCGGCGTGGATGCCTGCATGGCAGACCTCATGCGCCCCGGCATGTACGGCGCCTACCACCATGTCACCGTACTGGGCAAGGCAGATGCGCCTAAGGACCATGTATACGACGTGGTAGGCTCCCTCTGCGAAAACTGCGATAAATTCGCTATCCAGCGGCCCCTGCCGGAAATCGAAACCGGTGACCTCATCGTTATCCATGACACCGGTGCCCACGGCCACAGCATGGGCTACAACTACAATGGCCGCCTCCGTCACCAGGAAATCATGGTCCATGAAGACGGAAGCGTGCAGCAGATCCGCCGCAATGAAACCCTCTTCGACCTCTTCGCCACCCTTGACTTCCCGAACCTGGAAGAAAATACCGCAAAGGTTACAAAGAAATAATTTCTTAACCTGAAAAGCCACAGACTTAGGGAAGCACTGATTAATTCGCAGAATCAAATTTCATATGTATTTTTATCCAATGCCGCGTCATCAGTCTCCTTAAATAGCTCGCTATTCGCGTCGACTGATTCCTTGCATTGAATAAAAATACAAGAATGAAATCCGATAACGATTTAATCAGCGCTTCCCTAGAGCCTGTGGCTTTTTCTATGAAATTGGGAAGCTATGGTATGCACGTAACGCAGGCTCCTTCCTCAGGTGGCAATCCTGCATAGGATTGCCAAGTCGGGCAAAGTTGGCCCTGCATAGGGCAGCAATGGAGAGCATTATCATTCTTACCCTTCTACACCCTTTGCCTCTTCGAGGCACTTCGCCCCGGTGGGAAGCGTGTCACTTGATTCTCGGTCGCCTTTGGCTCCCTACGAATCAAGTTCCCTTGCCACCTCAAGGGGAAACGAGAAATTTAGAGGCACTTTCCTTTTGTTTGCCCGACCGGAATGGAGCTGGGCGAAGCCCTGAGAAACACCGAAAATTCTCCCCTGAGTGTCCAGTGGTTCCTTCCCGCCGACTGGTATTTACTACCTATTGTCTCATATGCTTCTAGTACCGAGATCCTTCGCTGCGCTCAGGATGACAAGTAGGGCGGGAAGGGAAGCATGTAATGTAGTCTGACGTCTGATGTCTGATTTCTATCGTCTAATCCACGCCCCTATCCTCCCTTTAGCTCTCCGTCATGCAGCACTGGAGACACAAAACCCAATCCCGTAACGTCCTTGCGCCCCCTTTAGGGGGAGAGGGCCACGAAGTGGCGCGGGGGTGTACGAGGCTGCAAGCCGAAAAGATACTCTATGCTTTCCTGACTGCCAATCGGCAGCCTTCCCGCCGACTGGTATTTAACAGCATTTGCCTCATAAGTGACACGTACCGAGATCCTTCGCTGCGCTCAGGATGGTCGGTCGGCCAAATAAAAGGAATGCCCTTTAATGTGCAGGCTATGGGCCAACTTTGGCCGACTCGCGCATTCTATGCATAATGCGCGCAGTGGGAGGCGGGAAGTAAAGTACGTAACGCTGACTATATACTCATCGCCGCCAAAGGCGGCGATACCACAACCCTCAGCCCGAAGGGCTGTCAAACCTAGGGAAGCACTGATTAATTCGCAGAATCGAATTTCATATGTATTTTTATCCAACGCTGCGTCATCAGTCTCCTTAAATAGCTCGCTATTCGCGTCGACTGATTCCTTGCATTGAATAAAAACACAAGAATGAAATCCGATAACGATTTAATCAGCGCTTCCCTAGCGGTGAAGGGGTATACGAGGGAAAGAACCTGAATGATGCTCCAGTCTTGTTATACGCCCGGCTGACTTTGCATACACTTTGGTAAGGATAGCTCATTTTCCATAGTAGAATCCGCCGGTTCATCACCCCTTCAATAAAAAATCCCCGTCCTCAATAATAGGGCGGGGATTTTTCTATTTAGATTTCTTTCATCGCTTCAAGACAACACGAAAAGCCCGGAAGAGCGAATAAACTCAGGCAGAAGGCCTCGTTCCATCTGCCTAGGCACCGCTTCCTTCAGGCATTTCGTTTAGACCTCGGAATGAACCGAAGCCGCTTAATCAGGTAAAGCAAGACTAACTCATAACGCATCGAACGGACCGAAGCCCGGAGCTCTTATGGTTTCATCCATGCGAGATGGCTTGCAGCCGGACCAGGAACCGGGTATTTTTTCGTGGCCACTCCCCGGACCTTGCCCAAACTCTCATCTATGCTTATTATACTAAATAAAATAAAGAAATAGAATAGTCCGATGAACAAATATCGTTGCCTATTTAGCAATTAAATATGAGATAATCTAATGAAATAGAGAGCATGGGCGTTCAACAGGAAGAATGCTGCATCTAGGGAAGCACTGATTAATTCGCAGAATCGAATTTCATATGTATTTTTATCCAATGCTGCGTCATAAGTCTCCTTAAATAGCTCGCTATTCGCGTCGACTTATTCCTTGTATTGAATAAAAATACAAGAATGAAATCCGATAACGATTTAATCAGCGCTTCCCTAGAGCCTGTGGCTTTTTCTATGAAATTGGGAAGCTATGGTATGCACGTAACGCAGGCTCCTTCCTCAGGTGGCAATCCTGCATAGGATTGCCAAGTCGGGCAAAGTTGGCCCTTAGCCTGCCCATAAAAGGGCCTTCCTATGAATTGCCCGACCGGAATGGAGCTGGGCGAAGCCCTGAGGAACACCGAAAATTCATTGGTAGAACTGACGCCCCTATCCTCCGTCGCCTAACGGCGCCACCCCCCTTCCTGGGGAAGGGGGCTTTTGCACTTTGTCATGCAGCACTGGTGACACTAAGGTAAATCCCGTAACGCTGACTATATAATCATCGCCGCCAAAGGCGGCGATACCACAACTCTCGGCCGGAAGGGCTGTCAAACCTCTGAACCTTAAGAACCTTCGGGCCAAAGGCCCGTCAACCCTCAGCGCCGAAGGCGCTGTCAAAGAGGCGATACCACAACTCTCGGCCGGAAGGGCCGTGGCCCCTTTCTACACAACCCGCCGCCGCAGGCGGCCATAAACCCCAGCCCCGCAGGGGCTGGCCACCTTCCCCTCTGAACCTTTTGAACCCTCTGAACCCTCTGAACCCGAGCCGCATAGCGGCTTTATTTGACTATTTCCCTCTATGAGCTATATAATAAGTATCAACTATATAAAAAATGATGATGTGTCATTGTTTTTGTGGAAGGTGAAACTATGCGTGAAAAGTATGTTCCTCAGCAGATTGAGAAAAAATGGCAGAAAATCTGGGAGGATACGAAGGCATTTGAGACCCACTCAGATCCCTCTAAGAAGAAATATTATGTGCTGGAAATGTTCCCTTATCCCTCCGGCAATCTCCATATGGGCCATGTAAGAAACTATTCCATCGGCGATGTGGTGGCCCGTTTCAAGAAAATGCAGGGATTCAATGTAATCCATCCCATGGGCTTTGATGCCTTTGGCATGCCTGCGGAAAATGCGGCTATTAAACACGGCATTCCGCCGGCAGACTGGACCTATTCCAACATTGACAATATGACCCGCCAGCAGAAAGAACTGGGCCTGTCCTATGACTGGGACAGAAAGGTCCTGACCTGCCGGGAAGACTATTACAAACATACCCAGAAACTCTTTGAAATTTTCTACAAGAGAGGTCTGGCATACAAGAAGGAAGCCAAGGTGAACTGGTGCGACACCTGCCACACCGTACTGGCCAATGAACAGGTAGAAGAAGGCCGCTGCTGGAGATGTAAAAATCCGGTGGTGAAGAAGGACCTGTCCCAGTGGTTCCTGAAGATTACAGACTACGCTGACCGCCTGCTGGCGGACCTGGACCATATGCCGGGCTGGCCGGAAAGAGTCAAGACCATGCAGAGAAACTGGATCGGCCGTTCCACAGGCACCCAGTTCTCCTTCAAAGTAGAAAACATGGATGATACCATCCCCGTATACACCACCCGCGTGGATACGGTATACGGCGTTACCTACATGGTGCTGGCTCCGGAACATCCGCTGGTAGAAAAACTGATTGCGAACAATCCGGAAAAAGACAAGCTGGAAGCCTTCATTACGGAAATGAGAAACCAGAACGACATCGTCCGCACCGCAGAAGATGCGCCGAAACTTGGCATGTTCACCGGCAGCTATGCCATCCATCCTTTGACCGGCGAAAGGGTGCCCATCTGGATTGCCAACTACGTCCTCTATGAATACGGCACCGGTGCCGTCATGGCCGTACCGACCCATGATGAGCGTGACTTTGAATTTGCAAAGAAATACCATCTTCCCATGAAACTGGTGGTGCAGAACAAAGCCCATGACCTGAAACTGGAAGATATGGATAAAGCCTATGATGCCGACGGATACCTGGTAAATTCCGGCGAATTCGACGGCCTCACCTCTAAAGAAGGCAGAGAAGCCATTACAAAGAAATTTGAAGACATGGGTATCGGCAAGGGCAAGGTCAACTACCGCCTCCGTGATTGGCTTATTTCCCGCCAGCGCTACTGGGGCTGCCCCATTCCGATTATCCACTGCCCCCACTGCGGCAACGTGCTGGTACCGGAAAAGGACCTGCCCGTCAAGCTTCCTACCGACGTCAACTTTGTAGCCGGAGCCACCTCTCCTCTGGAAACAAGCGAAACCTTCCTCCACGTGAAGTGCCCCCAGTGCGGCGCTGATGCTACCCGGGAAACGGATACCATGGATACATTCATTGACTCCTCCTGGTACTTCCTCCGCTACTGCGACCCCCACAATGAAAAGGAACCGTTCGACAAGAACAAGGCCAACTACTGGATGCCGGTTGACCAGTACATCGGCGGCATTGAACACGCCATCCTCCATCTCCTCTATTCCCGCTTCTTCATGAAAGTGCTGCAGGACGAAGGCATGGTGGACTATCCGGAACCCTTCACCAACCTCCTCTGCCAGGGCATGGTGCTGAAAGACGGCGGCAAGATGAGTAAGTCCGTAGGAAACGTGGTTTCCCCGGAAGAAATCGTTGGAAAATACGGTGCCGACACCGCCCGCCTCTTCATCCTCTTCGCCGCTCCTCCGGAAAAAGACCTGGAATGGTCCGACCAGGGCGTGGAAGGCTCCTACCGCTTCCTGAAGAGAGTATGGGCCATCACCGGCAAATATCAGGATTTCACCAAAGAAAACAAAGGTAAACTGTCGGAAGATGAAACAGCACTGAGAAGAAGACTGCACCAGACCATTTCCAAGGTTACCGAAGACCTGGACGGCAAATTTGCCTTCAATACCGCCATTTCCTCCATTATGGAACTGGTGAATGAAATGTACCGCTTTGCAGAAAGCCATGACGCCATCGAAGAAAACCTGGCCCATGAACTGCTCCGGAACCTCCTCATCCTCCTGGCCCCCTTCGTTCCACACATTACCGAAGAACTGTGGCAGGGCCTGGGCGAAAAGGAAAAGAGCGTCCACGAAGCATCCTGGCCCGCCTGCGACGCATCGGCCCTCGTGGTGGATGAAGTGGAACTGGGCGTACAGGTGAACGGCAAAGTCCGCGCAGCCATCACCGTCCCCGTAGCCATGAGCCGCGAAGAAATCGGAGAAAAAGCAAAGGAACTGCCGGAAGTGAAGAAATTTACCGAAGGAAAGAAGATTGTAAAAGTCATCGTCGTCCCCAAACGCATCGTGAACATCGTAGTGAAATAAATAACATAAAAAATCCGGTGGCCATGGCCACCGGATTTTTAGTTTCCTGTCGGTAAGGAATACCACAAAGTCAAGCCGGATAGGAAACTATTCGCAATCAGTTTCCTGTCGGTAAGGAAAACGAAAGTTTCAAGCCGGATGAGAAACTATTCGCGACCAGTTTCCTGTCGGCAAGGAATACCATGGATTCAAGCCGAATAGGAAACCTTTCGCCAATAGTTTCCTGTCGGTAAGGAAAACCACAGAGTCAAGTCGGATAGGAAACCTTTTGCCAACAGTTTCCTGTCGGTAAGGAAAACTAAAGTGTCAAGTCGGATGGGAAACTATTCGCCAACAGTTTCCTGCCGGTAAGAACCACCACAGAGTCAAGCCGGATAGGAAACCCTACGCGAACAATTTCCCACTCTAATGATACTCTGATTCCCTGCATCTTCCGCCATTGACACTATGGTGCCCGCCGATTTGTCATTTCGAGCGGAGCAAAGCGGAGTCGAGAAATCTCCGGTCGAACAGTTTCCTGCCGGTAAGGAATACCACAGAGTCAAGCCGGATAGGAAACTATTCGCGACCAGTTTCCTGCCGGTAAGAACCGCCATAGCGCCAAGCCGAATAGGAAACCCTTCGCCCATAGTTTCCTGTCGGTAAGGAATACCATGGATTCAAGCCGAATAGGAAACCTTTCGCAAACAGTTTCCTGTCGGTAAGGAAAACGAAAGTGTCAAGCCGGATGAGAAACTATTCGCAAACAGTTTCCTGTCGGTAAGAACCGCCATAGCGTCAAGCCGGATAGGAAATCCTTCGCGAATAGTTTCCCACTCTAATGATACTCTGATTCCCTGAACCTTCCGCCATTGACACTATGGTGCTCGTCGTCATGTCATTTCGAGCGGAGCGAAGTGGAGTCGAGAAATCTCCGGTCGAACAGTTTCCTGTCGGTAAGAAACAGCAAAGATTCAAGTCGGATAGGAAACCTTTTGCCAACAGTTTCCTGCCGGTAAGAACCGCCACAGCGACAAGTCGGATGGGAAACCCTTCGCGACCAGTTTCCTGCCGGTAAGAACCACCACAGAGTCAAGCCGGATAGGAAACCCTTCGCGACCAGTTTCCTGCCGGTAAGAACCGCCACAGCGTCAAGCCGGATAGGAAACCCTTCGCGACCAGTTTCCTGCCGGTAAGAAATACCATAGCGCCATGCCGTATAAGAAACCATTCATTTTATGACTGTGCTAAAATAAAACATAGGAGAGTGCTTCGGCTTCTTATATTGGCTTTAAAGGAGTGACTTCTATGCATATTACCTGTGAAGGAAGAAGTTTTGATTTCTTTGACGGCGCATCGCCCCAGAACCTCTGGAATATCGTGAGGGGAGAGCGGGGGAGGAACGATGCGGTGCTGGCGGACTGTGACGGGGACATTCTGGATTTCCAGACTCCCTTTCCCAGGGACTGCAGCGTCCGCTGGATACCCCTTTCCTCCAAGCAGGCCTACCAGGCCTACCGCCGCACGGCCATTATGCTGCTTGTATGCGGCGTGAAGGAAATCTATGGAGAAAAAGCGGATATCAAGGTGAAACATTCCCTGGGGAAATCCATTTACTGCGAATTCAAGGACGGTCATACGCCGCTCCAAAAAGAGCTGTCCGTTCTTGAAAAGAAAATGGGGGATATTGTAGCGGAAAGAAGGAAAATCACGAAGCTGGTGGTAGGGAGGAACCGGGCCATCGCCTTCCTTCGCATGAAAGGAAGAAATGAGGACGCCGAACTCCTGTCCCAGCTTGATTTCTCCGAACTGAATGTGGACCAATGCGGCAGCCTCATTGACTACTACTTCGGCCCCATGCTGCCGGACATGGGATTTATCACCGCCTTTGCCCTCCATTCCTACGCCCCCGGATTCCTCCTGCAGATTCCGGGACCCGGCGAAACGGAACTCACCCCCGGGAAGGACGATCCCCTCTACGCCCGGGTCTTTCTGGAAACCCAGAACTGGAGCGAACTCATCGGCTGCCATAACCTGGAAGAACTGAACCGGGCCATTGACACCGGAAGGATTTATGACCTGGTGGCCACGGCGGAAGCCCTGCAGGAAAAGAAAATGGCGGAACTGGCAGATACCATCTGCCGCCAGAAACCATCCATCCGCCTCGTCTGCATGGCAGGGCCCTCCTCCTCCGGCAAAACCACCTTCATGAAAAGGCTCATCGTCCACCTCTGGGTAAACGGCGTGAGACCGGTCATGCTCTCCCTGGACGACTATTTCCGGAACCGGGACGAAATGGGAAATGAAAACTGGGAAAACCTGGAAGCCCTGGACCTCACCCTCTTTGAAGACACCGTCTCCGCCCTTCTGGAAGGAAGGGAAGTGCACCTGCCCCATTTCAATTTCATCACAGGAAAAAAAGAATGGGACGAAAAACCGATCCGACTGGGAAAGGGGCAGCCCATCCTGGTGGAAGGCCTCCACGCCCTGAATCCGCGCCTTACCTACTTTGTGCCCGGCTACCAGTGCGTCAGGGTCTACATCTCCGCGTTAACCCAGCTCACCATCAATGACCATAACCGCATCTCCACCTCCGACAGCCGACTCCTGCGCCGCCTGGTCCGGGACTTCCAGTTCCGCGGCAACGGACCGGAACACACCCTCATGGTATGGGACAATGTGAGAAGGGGAGAAGAGCGCAACATTTTCCAGTACCAGGACCGGGCCAATGTGGTCTTCAACACCGCCCTCCTCTATGAAATCCCGGTACTCAAAAAACTGGCCCGGCCCCTTTTGGAAGATATAGGAAGAAACAGCCCCGCCTATACGGAAGCCAGAAGGATGCTTGCCTTCCTTAGGCCCTTCCGAGAACTGGACACCTCCATCGTCCCCGGCGAATCCCTGCTTCGGGAATTCGTGGGATACAAGGGCATGGGAAAATCCTTCCTGAACCGGTAAGGAAGCCGCCATCCGCTGACCGCTGTCGGCCGACCGGCTGCTATCCTGTTATTTCGAGTGGAGCGAAGCGGAACCTCGAAATTTCCTTTCTTCATCTAAATCTACTAATCTACTGCTTAAGAATTTTAGTAAAAAATTTTCCACTCTTTTCAAAAATTGCATCCTGCCGTTATTTATATAGTAGAGGGGCACGAAAAGCCCGCGGTTCTACCGGATGTCACTCCATATGTTTCTAAGATGGCCATAAGAAATGATTCTATGGAGTGATGGAAAGCAGAAAAGGGTACCGCTTTTCTCCCTCACCTGACTCGGCCGAGCGGGCAAAGAAAAAACAGCAGAGAAATCCAGGACTTAGGGAAGCGCTGATTAAATCGTTATCGGATTTCATTCTTGCATTTTTATTCAATGCAAGGAATAAGTCGACGCGAATAGCGAGCTATTTAAGGAGGCTTATGACGCAGCATTGGATAAAAATACATATGAAATTCGATTCTGCGAATTAATCAGTGCTTCCCTAGACATCTATCGCGGCAGAAATGACGGGAGACTTTGGGGAAGCACTGATTCATTCACAGAGTCTGCTTTCATAAAAATTTTTATGCACTGCTTCGTCATGGGATTCCTTAAATAGCTCGCTATTCCCTTTCCCATTCCTTGCACTGCATAAAAATTTAAGAATGAAAGCAGACAATGAATAAATCAGTGCTTCCCCCCTGCCTGGCGCGGACCGTCGCACCCTGGCGCGGCCGTAGACCATGCAGACACCGAACTCATTGGCCATAGGGGATGGAAAGGCACCGGGTTTCTTTGTGGTGAAAAAGCAGCTTCGTATGAGGCTGCTTTTTGCCTTTATGAAGGTTATAACACTACGGCACGTGTCGAACTGTCATTTCGAGCGCAGCGAAGCGGAGTCGAGAAATCTCCTACCGCCATGCTCCCCCACTCCATTGGCCTCACAGCATAGAATGTAACGCAGGCTCCTTTCCCAGAAAGGAGCTGGGCGGAGCCCTGAGGATAGGTCCGAGAAAATTTCTAAAAATATTTTTCTTCCAGGGGTCTAAAAATCGAACCTTCTGCGATATTAGTATCAGAGGGATGAAAAGACCTCATGAGATGATGAATCCGATTTCTAAACTGCCAACCTCCACATCCGCGGTAAGGAGAAGGGAAGAGGAATGAAGAAACATCAGGGAATTCCACTTTTCGCCTCTCCTTCTTCTAAAATCGGCCGATGATAGACAGAAGACAATGCAGTACCCAAAAACAGAAGACAGAAAAGCAATAAGGAAGAGCGTTCGCAGGACTTTCCTCTCTCTGACGACATGTTCCGAGCAGCACCTATGTATGTAGGAAGGCCAAGGCGCGGACGCCTGATTCATTGGTTGAACTTACCTGGAGACTCCTCCTGATGGGCTTTTCTGTTTTTTGCGTGGTTATTGGAGTTAAGCTGAATAACCGTATCATGTTAAAGGGGCTGAACAGAAATGGTGTCATTTCTGTTTCAGCTCCTTTAACATGATAAAGAAAAAATTTCAATTTTCTACTTCTCATTTTTCATTCTCAAGGTATGTATATAGTAGAGAGTAACGAAAAGCCCGCGGTTCTACCGGATATCACTCCATATATTTTCAAGTACGTATAAGAAATGATTCTATGGGGTGATGGAAAGCAGAAAATGGTACCACTTTTCTTTCTCCCTCACCATTTCCGGAAAATAGTAAAAACTCAGTGGAAACTGAAAAAACAGCAGAGAAATTCAGGACTTAACATCTATAGCGGCAGAAATGACGGGAGACTTGAGGGAAACAGTGATTCATTCATAGAGTCTGCTTTCATAAAAATTTTTATAAAAGTCAACTCTATGAATTAATCAGTGCTTCCTTAGTATGACCTGCAGCTTCTATTTGCATAAAACAGCAGTTTCATATATAATAGAATTATTAAACGATAAAGTTCGATATAAGAGGAGGAGTATATATGGATATGGTTGATGTACTGGTTATCGGCGCAGGCCCGGCGGGGCTGAATGCGGCGCTTTATGCAGCCCGGAAGGAGCTCACGGTGAAGGTGGTGACCACCGATATCGGCGGGCAGATGCTTTTGACCAATGAAATCGAAAATTACCTGGGGTTCCCGTCCATTTCGGGCTTTGAGCTGGCGGATAAGATGGAGGCCCATGTGAAGCAGTATCCCGTTGAATTTGTGTATGCAGGGGTGAAGTCCCTTGTGAAGGAAGCGGACGGCACTTTTACGGCCCATCTGGATGACGGCAAAGAGGCGCGGGGAAAGACCTGCATCGTCACTGCCGGAAAGCACAGCAGGACCCTGGACATTCCCGGGGAAAAGGAATATACCGGCCGAGGCGTGAGCTACTGTGCTACCTGCGATGCGCCTTTCTATCGGAAGAAAACGGTGGCCATCGTAGGCGGCGGTGACAGCGCCGTGCAGGCGGCCATCGAGCTGGCGAAGCTCTGCCCTACGGTGTACCTTCTGGTGCGCAGCCGTATCCGGGCCCAGGAAATCCTGGTGAAGCGGATGAAGGAGCTGGACAATGTGAAGGTATATCTGGGATATACGCCGGAAGAAGTGAAAGGGGAGAAGAAGGTGGGCGGCCTTGTGATTAAGAATAAGGCTGACGGAAAGACGGAAGAGCTCACCGTGGACGGTGTCTTCGTGGAGGCTGGCGGCATCCCGAATAATTCTTATCTCCCTTCCGACGTGAAGGTGAATTCCCTTGGGGAAATCATGACAAACAAGGATGGCGAAACCAATGTGGATGGCCTTTTTGCTGCAGGGGATGTGACGGACTGCAGGAACAAGCAGGTCATCATTGCGGCAGGAGAGGGGGCGGCAGCTGCCCTGGCAGCCCATGAATACCTGCTTCGCAGCGGATTATGAGGGTTACAAAGAAGGTCAAGGCAGAGCAGCTCCGCCGTCTTTCCGAGGTGTATAAAAATGACGGCACCATGCTTCATTTCACCAGCCCCTTCACCCTTCTGGTGGCGGTGATACTTTCTGCCCAGTGTACCGATAAAAGGGTGAATATCATTACGGGCCGTATTTTTCCAAGGCTGGATACGCCGGCTAAAATGGCATCCCTTACTCAAAGCCAGATGGAAACGGAAATCCACGACTGCGGTCTGTATAAAGCAAAGGCAAAGAATCTTCTGGGCATGTGCCATATGCTCCTTTCCGACTATCACGGAGAGGTGCCGGAAGATTTCGATGAACTGGTGAAGCTTCCCGGCGTGGGAAGGAAAACGGCCAATGTGGTACGGAGCGTGGCCTTCGGTTATCCGGCCATTGCAGTGGACACTCACGTTTTCCGCGTGTCCAACCGTTTGAAACTGGCAGAAGGCACGACGCCTCTGGAAGTGGAAAAGGGACTCCAGAAGGCGATCCCCAAAAAGGACTGGTCCGCCGCCCATCACTGGCTCATCTGGCATGGAAGGCGGGTGTGCCACGCAAGGAAACCGGACTGCGAGACCTGTTTCCTCCAGAATGTATGCCCCTCCTGCACGGTGAAGGTAACGCCCTGGAAACCGGAGTGATACGGTAAAGGACACGCCCTTGGGGGCGTGAGGGTTCAAAGGGTGCAAAAGGTGCAGAGGGTTCAAAGGGTGAAGGTGGGCGGCTTCGCCGCCATTATGAATAAAACCTTTGCAACCGCCCTTACGGGCGAGGGAAAACCATACAACCGCGCCTATGGCGCGAGGAAATGCACCCCTTCTGCCTACGGCACCTCCCCCGGAGGGGGGAGGTTTTAGCGGCACTATGCTTTGAGATGCTTATGAGTTCAAAAGCTGGGCATAGAGCAAACTTCCCCCTCCGGGGTGGCAAAGGAACTGGATTCGTAGGGAGTCGTAGACGACTGAGAATCCAGTGACATGCTTCCCTTTAGGAGAAGTCCCCGTAGGGGAATAGGGGTGCATTTCCGACGGGCCGCAGGCCCGGTTGTACGGTTTTCGCTGCCGCTAGGCAGCATACATACTCATCGCCCGCAGGGCGATACCTTCCCCTCTGAACCCTCTGAACCCTCTGAACCTTCTGAACCTTCACGCCCACAGGGCGTGTTACTACGGCCAACGGCCGGTCCATCTTAAAAACCTTTTTATAGCATGAAAAAAGCTCTCCACAGCGGAGAGCTTTTTGATTTCCTTATCAGAACATATTGAGGATTCCTGTGAATCCGTAGTGGTTGGATGGGAGGAAGGCATCCACTGCCTTGGATACGCCGGTGGGTTCCGGTGCGGTAATGAGGAGCAGCAGGATGGCGAGGACCGTGAATCCCAGGGATACCAGGTTTGCCTTGCCTTTGCGGGACATTTCATAGTAGCCGAAGAGACGCAGGCCCAGGGCGCCGAAGAAGGTAATGACCAGTCCGGACAGGGAGAAGATGCCGAAGAGGATATTGGCCATGAGGAAGCCGATGAAGAAGACCGGCAGGAAAATGAAGGGCAGGTTATAGGCGATGAGGGTGGAGTTCACATGGCGGCGCATATCATCCAGCCAGTCGGCCAGGTCGAAGCCGAAGAGGCCCAGGGGGATGAAGGACAGGAGGACGATTTTGTCCCAGATGCCGGAGAGGCGGTCTCTGTCCTGGCCCAGCCAGTAGAAGAATACACAGATGAGGAAGGCTGCAATGCCGCCGATGATGTAGTAGAAATCTTCAGGAATGAATTTCACCGCAATCATGGAAAGGGTGGTGAGGATGGAGCCTGCTGCCACCCAGCCGGTAATCTGGCCCCGGGAGGCTCTTTTGTCCTCCGGCACGTCGTCCCACATCTGCGCCAGGATTTCCGTCATGAAGAGAAGAAGGAAAATGGCCAGGGCGGCGAAGGGGTAGATGAAGAGGGATACGATGATGAAGAATACCGGAACAAAGACTTTATATCCCTTAAACACCTGGAGGTGTTTGAAATTCAATTTTTTCTTCTGGGTGTAAATGGTAAGCCTCATGAATACCAGGTAGGTCAGCATGATACCCACCGTTTCCACCGGCTCACAGCCCAGATAAAGCAGGGAGCAGAAAACAAGTATGGCCGTATTTGCTCCTGTAAAACGGCTGACAAGGGAACTGAAAAGGCCAATATTCAGGAAGGCCACAACTGCGTCACCAAAATTCAAAACGTCCATCTCCTTTATAAACAATTCCCTACTAGTATACCTGTTATAAAGAAAGGACGCAATAGGCTGGAGCTATGAAGTTTCCTATTCGGCTTTGTGGACACGCCTTCGGCGTGAAGGTTCAGAGGGTTCAAAGGGTGCAGAAGGTTCAAAGGGTTGTGGTGGGCGGCTCCGCCGCCAGTTTATATAAAACCTTTATAATCGCCCTGGCGGGTGAGGGAAAACAAGCCAACCGCGCCTATGGCGCGAGGAAATGCACCCCTTTTGGTGCTGACGCACCACCTTTCCCCCGAAGGGGGAACTCTTAGCGCCGTTCGGCTTTGGAACTCATAAGCATCTCAAGGGAAAGAGTCGCTAAAACTTCCCCCACCGGGGGAAGTACCGCCACAGGCGGGGATAGGGGTGCATTTCCACGAGCGAAGCGAGGTTGCATGGTTTTCGCTGCCGCCAGGCAGCATACATACTCATCGCCGTCAGGCGATACCTTCCCCTCTGAACCCTCTGAACCTTCTGAACCCTTTGAACCCTGCCACGCAGTGGCTCCATGGGCGATACCTTCCCCTCTGAACCCTTTGAACCCTCTGAACCCTATGAACCTTCACGCTTAGGGCGTGTCCCTTTCCCCCTTTTCCTTCCCCCTTAAAGCTGATAAAATAGAGAGAAACAGGAATTGGAGGGATTTGTTATGGATGATTTAGTCATTGTGGACTGTCAGTATGATTTCATAGATGGCACGCTGGCCTGCGGGCACAGCCATGAGGCGGTGGAGGAGCTGGTGCGGTTTATGAACAGCCATGATGTGCGCTGCCTTTATACGTCGGACTGGCACAGCCCGTCCAACAAGTCTTTCAAGGTGAATGGCGGGATCTGGCCGGTGCACTGCGCAGCCGGGACGAAGGGGGCGGAGCTGGACCCGGCTTTTTCGGAAAAAGTAGAAAAGGAAGAAAACCGGCCGTCTCCTGAGAACCGTTTCCTGAAGGGACAGGATGATGAGGTGGAGGAGTATTCTGCCTTCTACGGAGTGAATAGGGAAGGGAAGAAGCTGGGAGACATTGCCTCTTCCCATGTGTATGTAGGCGGTATTGCATCGGAGTACTGTGTGAAGGAAACGGTGCTGTCCCTTCTTGCTTCCGGCAGGAAGGTGACCCTTCTGGTGAAGGGGCTTGGTTATGTGTCGGAAAAGGACCATGAAAAGACGCTGGCGGAATTGAAGGAAAAGGGTGTGACCCTTTTGGAGGACTGATGGGAGAGCTCTTGGTAGATGATGTGGGGGAGTTTGGGTTAATCCGCCGCATTATGCACGATTTCATCTTCCGCCCGGACATGATAGTGGTGGGGCCCGGTGATGACGGTGCGGTGTATCGGACGCCGGAGGGATATGACCAGGTCATTTCCACGGATACCATGGTGGAGGGCATTCATTTCACCAAAGATACCATGGGCCCCTTTGATGTGGGGTATCATCTGGGCGCTTCCAATTTCAGCGACATGGCGGCCATGGGGGCGGAGGCGGTGGGATTTGTACTTTCCATTGCCCTGCCTGGAAGTCTTCCTCTTTCCTGGGTGGAGAGTTTCTACGATGGCCTTCGCGCCTGCTGCAGGGAGTTTCGGGTGAATCTTCTGGGCGGCGACGTTACCGGCTCCCCGAAGGGATTAATCCTTACCGGCACGGTAACCGGCATGGTGCCGAAGGGAAAAGCGGTGACAAGGAGCGGCGCCCAGGAGGGGGATATCGTCTTTGTCACAGGCACCGCCGGCGATTCGGCGGCAGGGCTTTATGCGCTGCTCCAGGGCGTGGGAGACAAATGGCCGTCCCTGGTCGAAAGACATCGGCGGCCCAAACCCCAGATTTCCCTGGGCATTCTTCTCAGGGAGGCGGGAGCCCACGGGCTCAATGATATTTCCGACGGCCTTTCCAGGGAGTGGAATGAAATCGCATCATCGTCGGGGGTGGAAATGGAAATCGATGCGGAAAAGGTGCCTTTATCTTCCGATGTAAAGGCTCTGGCGGAGAAGGTTTCTGTAGATCCTCTGGCCTGGGCGCTGAACGGGGGAGAAGATTACCAGCTCACCGGTACCATTTCTCCCTCCGATTTTGATACAATAAAGGAAGAGACGTCCATCACACCGGTGGGAAGGGTGGTAAAAAAACCGGGAAAGGGCGTTTATCTATATCATCATGGCAGGAAGGAGCTTCTGGAGGCCAGAGGCTTTGATCATTTTGAAAAATAAGGGAGGATCTTATGTATACACTGGTGGTCATTCGTCACGGGGAAAGTGAATGGAATAAAAAGAATCTGTTCTGCGGCTGGACGGACGTGGAGCTGTCTGATAAGGGAATGCAGGAGGCCAGCGAGGCAGGCCGCCTTTTGAAGAAGGAAGGCCTGTCCTTTGACTGCTGCTTCACTTCTGTGCTGAAGCGGGCCATCCATACGGCCTATCGGGTGCTGGATGAAATGGACCTGGTGTGGATTCCTGTGATTAAGGACTACCACCTGAATGAAAGGCACTACGGCGCCCTGCAGGGACTGAATAAGACGGAAACCGCCGATAAATACGGCGAAGCCCAGGTGCTTCTCTGGAGGCGTTCCTACGATGTCCGTCCGCCGGCTCTGACCGAGGATGACCCGAGGAATCCTGTGAACCAGGCGCCTTACCGGAAGATTAAGGGACAGGTAAAACTTCCTTTGACGGAATGCCTGAAGGATACGGTGGCCCGGGTGGCTCCCTATTTTGACGAAGTCATCCGTCCCCGCATGGAAGCAGGGGATAAGGTGCTCATTGCGGCCCATGGCAATTCCATCAGGGCCCTTCGGAAGCATTTGGAAGGGATTTCGGATAAGGAAATCGCAGGCATGAATATTCCCACCGGCATTCCGCTGGTGTATCATTTAAATCCTGATTTCACGGTGCACGATGTGTCCTACCTGGGGGACCAGGAGGCCATTCAGGCGAAGATTAACGCTGTGAAGAACCAGTCTGCCTGCTCAGCAAAAAAATAAGGAGGTACTGTGTGGGGATTCCCCACTTGCATGGTGAATAGAAAAAGTATGTTGGAAAAAGAAATGGATAATGAACCGGTGCTGGTGATGGAGGGAGGCGCCATGCGGGGCCTCTTTACCGCCGGCGTGCTGGATGCTTTCATGGACCATCACTTTTATTTCAAAAAGGTGGTGGGCATTTCTGCCGGCACCCTGCAGGGGCTGGGCTATCTGTCCCGGCAGTGCGGCAGGAGTGTCCGGGTGAATTCCGCCTATGCCGCGGATCCCCGGTACATGGGGCTTCGGCATATGGTGAAGGGCGGGTCCTTCTTTAACTTTGATTTCATGTTCGGCCCCCTGGCCCATGAGGAGGATCCCTTTGATTTTGAAACCTTCGGAAAAGCGGAGGAAGAGCTTTATGCGGTGATTACAGACTGCCTTAAAGGGGAGTCCCATTTCATTTCCAGCCATTCCCTTTCTGAGGAAGAGTTCATGAAGGTCTGTGAGGCCAGCTGCTCCATTCCCCTGGTGTCAAAGCCGGTGGAGTGGCGGGGAAAGGCTTATGTGGATGGCGGTGTAGGCATGCCGCTGGTGCCGCTCCCTGAGGAAATCCCATTTCCCCATGGAAAAATCGTATATATCCTCACAAGAGATGTGAATTACAGGAAGAAACCGGTGCCTTTCTGGTTTCACGGGCTCCTGGATGCTGTCTTTGGCCGCCAATATCCGGCGGTGGTGAAGGGCATGTGCTCCATTCCGGAGCGGTATAACGAAAAAGTGGAAAAGGTGCTTGCCCTTGAAAAGGAAGGCTCCGTCTTTGTTATCCGTCCCGATGAGCCGGTCACCGTTTCACGGACGGAGCGGGATGCAGGAAAGCTCAGGAAACTTCACGGCCAGGGATACCGGCTGGCAATGGATCGTTTTGAAGAAATGAAGAGGTGGCTTCATGGAGAATGATGCAGCGCTGACTACAAAAAGTGAAAAGGAAACCATGGATTTCGGCCGCTTTCTTGGGCAGAAGGCTGAAGAAGGTCTCTTCCTTGCCCTCACCGGCGACCTGGGAGCAGGAAAGACCCATTTCGTCCAGGGGCTGGCAGAAGGCCTCGGGGTGAAAGGGGTGGTAGGAAGCCCTACCTTTACCATCATGAATTTATATGAAGACGGAAGGCTCCCTCTGAAGCATTTCGATTTCTACCGGCTCCACAGTGAAGATGACCTGTGGAATATCGGCTGGGAGGAGTACGGTGAAGGCGGCGTGGTGGTTGTGGAATGGGCGGACATGTTTCCATCTCTCATTCCGGAAGAAAGCATTCATATCAATATAGCCCTTTCCGGTGAAGAGGAAAGACTGATTACTATATCCTGGGGCGAAGGGGCTCCGGAGAAAATTATAAAGGAGATTAAGAATTATGCTGCTGGCCATTGATACATCATCCCTGGTGCTCTCCTGTGCATTGGCGGAGAAGGACAGGCTTATCGCCGAATGGACAGTACAGAGGAAACTCACCCATTCGGAACAGCTCATTCCCCATATGGATGAAATGTTAAAGGAGGCAGGGGTTGGCCGCAGGGATATCACTGCCGTGGCTGTGTCCATCGGACCCGGTTCTTTCACGGGCCTCCGCATCGGTCTGGCCACTGCCAAAATGCTGGCCTATATCTGGAAGGTTCCTCTGGTAGGCGTGGATACCCTGGAGGCGCTGGCATGGAACATGGCAGGCTCCCAGGCATTTATCCTGCCCCTTCTGGACGCCCAGCGGGGTAATGTATACGCCGCCCTTTACGGCGCCTTTGACGACATGTGGCAGGAAGAAAAGGAAGAAGCGGCGCCGGTGGATAGGGTGATTGAAGCAGCCCTTTCCCACGGCGGCCCCATCATTGCGGTGGGAGAATGCGCCGATAAATACAGGGATAAGCTTCTCTCTGCCGGTATCAAACTGGCGCCGGCCCAGAATCGGCTGGCACGGGCGGGAAGCCTGGCCATGGCCGCTTTAAAGAAGCTGGAGGAAGGAAAGACGGACAGTCCATTGACCATCCTCCCCAACTATATCCGCAGAAGCGAGGCAGAGGTACTTTGGGAGAAGCAGCACGGGAAATCCTGATTGAAAAGGCGGAACGCTCCGCGGTCCATGACATTTATGAAATAGGAAAACTCTGCTTTTCCGATGCCTGGCGGGAGGAAACGGTGGCCCATGATATGGAAGGAAGCCATAGCGAATATTTTATTGCCAGGGTGGACGGAAAGATCGCAGGCTACGGCTGTTTCTGGTTTGTTGCCGACGAAGGGCAGCTGGTGAATATCGGCGTGATGCCGGAGTATAGAAAAAAGGGCATTGGTGCCCTGATTCTGGAAGCAGGGATTAAGGAAGCGGAAAAGCGCTCCATGAGAACCATGTTTCTGGAAGTCCGCGTGAGCAATGAAGAAGCCCAAAGGCTTTATGGGAAATACGGCTTCCTGAACCGGGGAACCCGGAAGGGAGTATATGAACTTCCCCGGGAAGACGGATATATTATGTCCAGAGTCATTAAAGGAGAACTATGAAAATCTTATCTTTTGAATCAAGCTGTGATGAAACATCCTGCGCGGTCATTGAGGACGGGCGCCATATCCTGTCCGATGTGATTTCCACCCAGGTGCCTATTCACAAGAAATTCGGCGGGGTGGTGCCGGAAATCGCTTCCCGCCATCATATAGAAGATGTGCTTCCCGTGGCCATTGAGGCACTGGAACAGGCCGGCTGCTCCTGGGAAGACATGGATGCCATTGCGGTGACCCAGGGCCCGGGGCTGGTGGGAGCCCTCCTGGTAGGCGTGGCTGCCGCCAAGGCGGCGGCCTGGGCGCTGGACAAGCCCCTGGTGGCGGTGAACCATATGGAAGGCCATATCTTTGCCAACCTTCTCCAGTATCCGGATCTGGAGCCGCCCTTCCTGTCCCTGGTCGTTTCCGGCGGCCATACCATGATTGTGGTTGTGAAGGATTACAATACCTTCCAGCTCCTGGGCCAGACAAGGGATGATGCGGCAGGGGAAGCCTTCGACAAGATTGCCCGGGTCATGGGATATCCCTATCCCGGCGGCCCCCACATCGACAGGCTGGCGCAGGAAGGAAATCCTGACGCCATTTCCTTCCCCATGGGGCTGGGAAAGGAGCATACCTTTGATTTTTCATTCAGCGGATTGAAATCGGCAGTTATCAACTACCTGAATACCGCTAAAATGAAGAAGGAAGAAATCAATCCAAAGGATGTGGCTGCTTCCTTCCAGAAGGCAGTGGTGGATGTGCTGGTGGAAAAGGCCATGAAGGCGGCCGAGGTGACAGGGTATAAAACCATCGCCCTGGCCGGCGGCGTGGCTGCCAACAGCGGCCTTCGCAAAGCGCTCAAGGCGGAATGTGATAAACGGGGCATCCGCATGTGCCGCCCGGATCCGGTGCTCTGCACCGACAATGGCGCCATGATTGGCTGCCGGGCCTACTATATGGCAAAGGTCGGGGACTTTGCTCCCATGAATCTCAACGCTGATCCAAGGCTGCCTTTCCTGGCGGACCAGCTGAAACTGTAAATATTGATTGCATTTTGAATAAAGGAAGCACCGATTCATTCACAGGGGCTCGTTCGACAGGACTCAAATGGGTGAACGATTGTATCGGACTTCCAAGGGGGGAATATTATGCAGACCCGTGGAATTGAAATGAGCCAGCTCTATACGCTGGTGCGGGATACTACGAATCTCACCGATGTGCAGGCTAAAATCCTGGACCATATGCAGGTGGCTCTGCAGCTGGCTTCCGATATTTCCAGAAACCAGGTGTACCTGTGCGCCAAAGGAAAGAATGATGATATTTCCGTCATCCTTATGGCGGTGAAACCTTCTTATACCCATGGGTCCACCTTCTTTAAATCCGGCGATACCCGTCTGGGAGAAGATTTATCGGTGATTGAAAATGTATTCACCACCGGACGGAAGGTGGTGGGGCGCATGGAGCTGGACCAGGGCCTCATGGTGGCGGTGACGGCCTATCCCATTGTGGATAATGCGGGCATCCCCTTCGCTGCGGTGTGCTTCATGGCAAACTCAGTGAAACAGCAGCAGGTGCTTACGGACACCGCCAACCTGGCCCTCCAGGTGCCTTTTTCCACCTCCGACTACTACAGCATCCGTCCCCAGGACGGCATGATTATCCTGGACGCCGGCGGCCGCATTATCTATGCCAATGACATGGCCGACGACCTGTACTTTGTGCTGGACAAGGAAGCGGTGGAGAGCAGGGAACTGATCGGCCATACCATCGTCCGATTCCCGCTGGTGGACAGGGTCATGAAGACCGGACGGCCTGCCTTTGGGGATGAAGTATCGGAAAATGTCACCCTTTCCGCCTGGGGGCTCCCCATCATTTCCGGCGGCCGGGTGGTGAGGACAGTGCTGGTGCTCACCGATGTCACCGCCATCAGGGAGAAGGAAAGACAGATCCTTGTGAAGGATTCGGTTATCAAGGAAATCCACCACCGCGTGAAAAACAGCCTGAACACCATAGCCGGCATGCTCCGCATGCAGGCAAGGCGGGCCAAAGATGAAGACACGAAGGAAGCACTCAGGCGTGCGGTGAGCCGCATCCTTGGTATTTCCCAGATTCACGATATCCTGGCCAGCCAGAGCGGCGATAAAATCGATATGGACATCCTTTTGGACAAAATCACCAAGCTCTCCGTGGACAGCCTGGCCCTCATTCCGGTGAATGTGGTGAGGGAGAAATCAAGAAGGAACCTCATCGTGGACTCCGAAAAGGCAGTGCCCCTGGCCATTGCGGCCAACGAACTCATCCATAATGCCATTGACCACGGTTTCAAGGATATGAAAAAGGGCACCCTGGTGGTGGGCACCGAAATCCGGGGCACCGACTTTCACGTATATATCAAAAACGACGGGCATCCCCTGGCTGATGATTTCAGCACTAAAACCTTCGACCTGGGGCTCCAGATCGTAAGGAACCTTTCGGAAATCGAACTGAAGGGAAAATTCTCCCTGAAAAATGAAAATCATATGGTGACAGCCGATATTGATTGTCCCCTGTCGGTAATGGAGGGATAATATGGCGGAAAAATATAAAATCGTCATTGCTGACGATGAAGCACTTATCTGCATGGACCTGCGGGAAATGCTGGAAGAAGCGGGCCACGAGGTGGTGGGCATAGGCTCCGACGGCGTGGAAGCACTGAACCTGGTGAAGGAAAAGAAGCCGGATCTGGCCATTCTGGATGTGAAAATGCCAAGGCTTGACGGCATCCAGGCCGCCCGCATGATAGCCCACGACAACCTGGCTCCCGTGGTCCTCCTCACCGCCTTCGGCGATGAAGACATGATTGAAAAGGCCAAGAAATCCATGGTCTTCGGCTATGTCATGAAACCGGTGGAAGAGAAAACCCTTTTCCCCGCCATCCAGATAGCCGTGAGCCAGTACAGGCAGAAAAAGGACATGGTGGACCGGGTGAAAAACATGGAAAGAGAACTGGCTGCCAGGAAAATCGTGGATCGGGCCAAGGGACTCCTCATGGACTACTACCACATTACAGAAGAAGACGCCTACCGCCGCATGCAGCAGACCAGCATGAAGAGAGGCATCACCATTGCCGACGTGGCCCAGAAGGTGGTCAAGGAAATCATGGCAAGAAAGAACCGGTGATGGGACGCGCCTTCGGCGCGAGGGTTGACGGCCCTTCGGGCCGAGGGTTCTTAAGGGTCTAAAGTTTGACAGCGGCTCCGCCGCCATTATGAACAAAAACTTTAAAACCGCCCTGACGGGCGAGGGAAAACAAGCCAACCACGCCTTCGGCATGATGGAAATGCACCCCTATCCCCGCCTGCGGCGGTACTTCCCCCGGAGGGGGAAGTTTTAGCAACGCTATAGATAGAGCAACTTAAGTTAACACTAAGGAAGCATAGAGCAAACCTCCCCCTCCGGGGGAGGTGCCGTAGGGGAATAGGGGTGCATTTCCGACGGGCCGTAGGCCCGGTTGTACGGTTTTCGCTGCCGCCAGGCAGCATACATACTCATCACCGCGAAGCGGCGATACCTTCCCCTCTGAACCCTTTGAACCTTCTGAACCCTTTGAACCCTGCCACGCAGTGGCTCCATGGGCGATACCAAAACCCTCGGGCCAAAGGCCCGTCAAACCTAAGAACCTTCGGGGCGAAAGCCCCGTTAAACTTAAGCACCTTTATATAAGAAGTGCATTTCAACGTCTATATGATTCATTCTCAATTCATCACAAGGAGGTTTCCATCATGAAGTACACATTTTTAGGACATGCATGCTTTAAGATTGATACAGGGAAAGAAAGACTCCTTTTTGATCCCTTTCTTACGGGAAACGGGCAGGCTGCTGTGAAGGCGGATAAGGTGAGATGCGATTACATCCTCCTTTCCCATGCCCACAGCGACCATTTCGGCGATGCCAATGAGATTGCCCTCCGCACAGGGGCCAGGGTGGTGGCTATTCCGGAGGTGATTGGCCTTTTCTCCAAGTCCCTTTCCAATTTCCAGCCCATGAACCTGGGCGGCACGTACCATGCAGACTTCGGTGATGTGAAAATGGTGCAGGCCTTCCACAGTTGCGGCGCAGCCGGCGGCACGCCCTGCGGTTTCATCATTTCCTTTAAGGACGGCCCGGTGGTCTATTATTCCGGCGACACCGCCCTTTTTGGCGACATGAAGCTCTTTGGGGAGCTCTACGACATTGACTATGCCATCCTGCCCATCGGCGACAATTACACCATGGGCCCCGATGATGCTATCCTGGCAGGAAAGTTCCTGAAGGCAAAGCATGTAATTCCCCTTCATTACAATACATGGCCCGTGATTTCCCAGAATGCGGAATCCTTCAAGGCAAAGGCGAAAGAGGAAGGACTGGACGTCATCGTTGTCCGTCCCGGCGAAACCATTGATTTATAAGAAATGGGAAACCATGAATGATTGAATTCATGGTTTTTCCTTTTTCCGTTTTCATACATGGAGATACAGATGAGTAAAGAGGATAAGTTTTTTGAAACACTCCGGGACTTTTCCGGCTATGCCGGCAGGGCCGGCTTTATACTTGGAGAAGCGGCGGAAGGGCGTATGGATATTTCAGAAGCCTATGAAGAGGCCGGCGATTTGAAACGGAAATGCAGGGAAACCTTCGGCGTCCTGACGGAGCGCATGTACAAGGCCTACAAGGATCCCTCGGAGCTGGACTCCGTGCGGGGCCTCATTGAGCGCATGTACCGCATGGTGGACATTACGAAAAGCATCCTGGGGCAGCTGGACATGATGCTGGTGGGGGAGACGCCGGAAGAACTCACCCTCATGGCCCGCCTGGCCGCTGCTTCCCTGGGGGAACTGGAAAAGATTATGGACTACACCGTAGATATTCCGGATAACTATATGAAAATGGAAGCCCGCTGCCGCCGGATTTACACCTACGAAGACAGGGGCGACGACTGCTTCCGGAAGGTCATGCAGAAATTGTACGGTAGAGAGACAACGGCGGCGGAGCTGGTGTACTGGAAGGAAATCTTCGACCACCTGGAAGAAGTACTGGATGCCTCTGCCGGTACAGTGCCTCTTTTGCAGAAAATCATTACAAGGGAGTGATGCTGTGGACACGCCTTCGGCGTGAGGGTTGACGGGCCTGTGGGCCCGAGGTTTGACAGGCCTGCGGCCTGATGGTTCTTAGGTTTGACACGGCCTATGGCCGTAAAGGTTATGGTGGGCGCCCTTCAAAAAAAGGGGCGCCAGTATGAAAAAAACGTATAACCGCCCTGGCGGGCGAAGAGGGCTAGTGGCTGGTGGCTAGTGGCTGGGAAAACCGTACAACCGGGCTTCGCCCGTCGGAAAACAAGCCAACCGCGCCTTTGGCGCATGGGAAATGCACCCCTTTTGGTGCTGACGCACCACCTTTCCCCCGAAGGGGGAACTCTTAGCGCCGTTCGGCTTTGGAACTCATAAGCATCTCAAGGGAAAGAGTCGCTAAAATTTCCCCCTCCGGGATGGCAAAGGAACTGGATTCGTAGGGAGCCCTTGGGCGACTGAGAATCCAGTGACATGCTTCCCTTTAGGAGAAGTACCGCCGCAGGCGGGGATAGGGGTGCATTTCCGACGGGCCGCAGGCCCGGTTGTACGGTTTTCGCTGCCGCCAGGCAGCATACATACTCATCGCCGCAGGCGATACCACAACCCTCAGCCGCAGCGCGGCTGTCAAACTTAAGAACCCTCCGGCCACCGGGCCGGTCAATCTTAAGAACCTTTTCCATAATCCAATGGAAGAATATAAAAAATTTTGAACCCTATTGGATTTTTGTGAAAAATTTTGTATAATAGTGTTACATGGAGGAAATGCCATGGGACGGGTTTACCTGTCCGGTCTCATTGATGATTTTTTCCCTGATGATCAATCGGACTGCGGATTCGTCATACTCCTCAATGACGGTCTTGCACAAAAAGGCGGTGGATACCGCTTTTTTTGTTGAATTTTTCAGGAGCTTCCTGCCCGTGCTATAATGGTAGGAAATGATTTTTCATAGTGAATCATCGCTTTTGCGAAGAGGGGGGAAGAACATGAAAAGACAGCATCGGCTGTATGAATGGAAGGATGGAAAGAAGCTGGAATTGGGTGAACGGTCCCTGGTTATGGGAATCCTCAATGTAACGCCCGATTCTTTTTCCGATGGGGGCAAATGGAATTCAGACACCATGGCCGTTTCCCATACCACCGATATGATTAGGGATGGGGCGGACATCATTGATGTGGGCGCTGAATCCACCCGCCCGGGCCATGTAACCCTGACGCCGGAGGAGGAAACGAAGCGGCTCATGCAGTTCCTTCCGGATGTGCTGAAGGTGAGCATGGTGCCGGTTTCTATTGATTCCTATCATTATGAGACCATGGAAAAGGCCCTTGCCGCCGGCGCCCACATGGTGAATGACATCTGGGGCTTCCAGTACGATGACGGCAGTATGGCCAAAGTATCTGCTGCCTTTGATGTGCCGGTGATTCTCATGCATAATCAGGAAACGGAAGAGTACGGTGCTGATATTGTCGAAGATTTGAAGCATTTCTTCGATAAATCCATTGAAATCGCCCTTTCCGCCGGTGTGAAGGCAGACAATATTATCCTGGACCCGGGCATCGGGTTTTCCAAGAATGCAGAGCAGAATATGGAAATCCTGACCAGGCTGGATGAATTAACCCTGGCATTTCCCTGTCCCTGGCTCCTTGGGGTGAGCCGGAAGCGCTTTATCGGCACCATCCTTGGCACCGATGCGGATGAACGGGATGAAGGCACGGCGGCGGTGAATCTCTGGGGCGCAGAAAAGGGCTGCACCATTTACCGGGTGCACGATGTGAAGACTACGGCCCGGGAACTGAAGGTGTGGGATGCGCTCCGCCTTTTCCGGGGAAAGGGAGAATGACATGGACCATATTAATCTCAAAGGCATGGCCTTTTTCGGCTATCATGGCGATGAGCCGGAGGAAACGAAGCTGGGGCAGCGTTTCTACATTGATGTGGAAATGGACCTGGACCTGTCCAGGGTAGGGGAGACGGATGCCCTGGAGGATTCGGTGAACTATGTGGCGGTATATGAAATGGTGAAGAAGAGGGCCGAAGGAGGCCCCTATAAGCTGCTGGAAAGACTGGCAGGGGTTATTAACGGTGATATTATGAAAAATTTCCCGCCGGTGATGAAGGTCATTACCACGGTCCATAAACCGGGTTCTCCCATTCCGGGAATATTGGATGATGTTTCCGTCACCCTTTGCAAAGAAAGGAAATGATGATGCTGCAGGATATCCTGCAGCATGGAGGCAGATGAATACATATATTATGGCATTGGGATCCAATATGGGAGATTCCCTCTGCATATTACGAAGCGCGTTACAGAGGCTGAAGGAAGAGAATCTCCGTATCCTGAAGGTTTCCTCCTTCTACAGGACCAAACCCTGGGGAAAAACGGACCAGCCCGATTTCATCAATGCGGTGGCACTGGTGGCATGGGATGGGGCTCCGGAAGACCTTATGACTCTTTTCCTCAAGGTGGAAAAGGATTTCGGACGGAAGCGGGATGTCCACTGGGGCCCCCGCACTCTGGATCTGGACCTCATTTACAGTGATAAAGTGAGAAGCGAAACGGATTTCCTCCGTCTGCCGCATCCCTATTTCTGGGAGCGGCCTTTTGTGCTGGTTCCATTGGAAGACATATGGCCGGACTTCAGCTATGAAAATGAAACTATTCATGACCGTATACTGGCTCTGAATGGATATGAAGGCCTGGAGAAGCTTGGTGAAGAAGGAAAGGAGATATGCCCATGAATGAACAGAGAAAAGAAGCCTCTTTGTCCGGCGTGAAGGCGGCATTGACGGAAAGCAGGGCGTCCTTCTCCCTGGACAGCACCACCGGTCCCATGCTGGCGGAAAGAATGAAGGAAAAACTTATGGGTTCCGCTGAAATGAAGAGCGGAAAGCCCCTCATGATGACCGGTATTTCCGGCTCCCAGAAAGCACTGGCTGCCGCTGCCCTTCTGAAGACCTGCGACAGGGCAGTCATTATCGTGCCGGACCAGAAGGATATTTTCCGCTGGGAAGAGGACTTGGCCTTTTTTGCGCCGGATTTTGAGGTGCATCCTTTCCCGCTGGTGGAGGAAGCGGGCTTCCATGTCACCTTTACGGGAACCGAGCGTCTCCGGGACCGCATGCAGTCCCTTTCTCTTCTCATGGAAGGGAAAAAGGCGGTGATTCTGGCCACCTCCGTAGAAGCAGCCCAGAAGATTATTTCTCCTGAAGCGCTGAAGGACCATGCGCTCACCTTTGCCCTGGGTGATGAATGGGAAAGGGAGGATCTTTTGGAAAAGCTGGTTTCCGCCGGCTACGAAAGAGTGGGACAGGTAGAACGGTGCGGCCACTTTGCGGTGCGCGGCGACATTGTGGATATTTTCCCCATCAGTGAAGCCCATCCGCTTAGAATCGAATTTTTCGGCGATGAAATCGACAGCATCCGTTCCTTCGACGAAGACAGCCAGCGGTCCATGGAAAACTTTGACAAGGCCATGGTGCTGCCCCTGTCCCTGAAGGAAGAAAAGAAATCCATCCTTTTCGATTATCTGGAAAAGGGTCTCATCATTTACGATGAACCGCAGCGGTCGGAAGAAAACCTGAAGCGCTATTTCAAGGAAGAAAGGGAAAACAGGGAGAAGGCGTTTCCCTTTGAAGATATGGCGGGGAAGGGAAGAAAGAAAAACGGAGAAGTCATTTTCTCCCTGCTGAACCGTTCCCTCACCGCTTTTAAACCTGTCGTTTACGGCTGGCAGGGCCAGTCCATGACCAACTACCAGCGGCAGATTCCCATTTTTATAGAGGACCTGAAATCCCTCCTGAAGAAGGACTGGAAAGTTCTCTTCGTGGTGCCAAGGGCATCGGAAGAAGAGGAATTAAAAGGAATCCTCCGGGATTACGACATTCCCCTGGCAGAGAACATGACACCGGCCATGGTATCCCTGGTGCACGGCGTCCTTTCTGAGGGCTATGAAATGGCCGATGAAAAGCTGGCCCTCCTGACCGCCGGCGACGTACTGGGAAAACAGAAAATCCGCCGTGTCAAAGGTGCAGGCAAGGGGCGGCAGATTCGCTACTTCTCCGATTTGAATCCCGGAGACTATGTGGTGCAGGATGTACACGGCATCGGCAAGTACCTGGGCATTAAGACCATTGAGCTTTCCGGCGTGCACCGGGACTACATTGCCATCCAGTATGCAGGAAACGATAAACTCTACCTGCCGGTGGAAAAGATTTCCACCCTGGAAAAATACATAGGCCCCGAAGGCGGCACCCCGGTGCTGAATAAAATGGGGGAGGCTCATTGGGAAAAAATCCGCTCCAAAGCCAGAAAATCCATTGAAGAGCTGGCGGAAAGGCTTCTTGATATTTACGCCAAACGGGAAATTACAAAGGGTATTGCCTTTGCCAAGGATGGACCGGAACAGCGGGAATTCGAAGACACCTTCCCCTTCGTGGAAACGGAGGACCAGCTCACTGCCATTGACGGCATTAAGCAGGCCATGGAGAAACCGGTGCCTATGGACATGCTTCTCTGCGGCGACGTGGGATTCGGTAAAACGGAAGTGGCCATGCGGGCGGTCTTCAAATGCGTCATGAGCGGATACCAGGCCATGGTGCTCTGTCCTACCACTGTCCTTTCCCAGCAGCATTACAAAAATTTCAAGGACCGCATGGACAGCTTCGGCGTGAACCTGGCTCTTCTGAACCGTTTCACCACGGCAAAGGAGAAAAAAGACATTCTCCGCCGTTTGAAGGACGGGGATGTTGATGTGGTCATCGGCACCCATGCGGTGCTCAATAAGAAGGTGGAATGCAGGAAACTGGGACTTCTTGTGGTGGATGAAGAACAGCGCTTCGGCGTGGTGCAGAAGGAAAGATGGAAATCCTGGTCCGCCGGCATTGACGTGCTCACCCTGTCGGCAACGCCCATTCCCCGTACCCTCCACATGAGCCTAACCGGCGTGAGGGATATGGTCACCATTACCACGCCGCCTTCCAACCGCCACGCCATCCAGACCTATGTGACGGAATACGATGATACCATCGTCAGGGACGCCATTCTTCGTGAAAAGGAAAGGGGAGGACAGACCTATTTCGTGTACAACCGCATAGAAACCATGCCGGCCATGCTGGATCATTTGAGGAGCATCCTTCCGGAAAATATCACCATCGGCGTAGCCTACGGCCGCATGGAAGGCAGGCAGCTGGAAAAGGTGATGCTTGATTTCTATGACAGGAAATACGATGTACTACTCTGCACCACCCTCATTGAAAACGGACTGGACCAGCCCAATGCCAATACCATGCTGGTGTACGATGCGGACCGCATGGGCCTTTCCCAGATTTACCAGATGAGAGGCCGCGTAGGACGGTCTGAAAAAATTGCCAGGGCCTGGTTTTTCTACCGGAAGGGGAAAGTCCTTTCGGAAGTGGCGGAAAAAAGACTGGACACCATCCGCGAATTTACAGAACTGGGCAGCGGCTTCAAGGTGGCCATGCGGGACTTGGAAATCCGGGGCGCCGGCAACCTTCTGGGCGCCGCCCAGCATGGAAATATTGCCAGCGTAGGTTTTGCCACCTACTGCACCATGCTGGAAGAAGCAGTGGAAAAGCTTCGGGCCAAGAGGGAAAACAGGCCCCTTCCCAAAAAACTGCCTAACACCACCATCGAATTCCGCCAGGACGCCTATCTGGACAGCAGTTATATTTCCAATGAAGAACAGAAAATGGAAATCTACCGCCGCCTGGCAGCGGTGGAAGATGACAAGGCCCTTTCCGATCTCATCGATGAAGTGGTGGACCGCTTCGGCAGCCCCACCAAACCGGTGGAAAAACTGTTCCATATCTCCCGCATCCGCGTAAAGGCAAGACAGCTTGGCATCGGAAGCATTATGGACAGCGGCGCTTCCTTCATCATCACCTGGGCCGACGAAGATCCCATGCGGGGCTGGAATCCCATGAAACTCCCCAGAACCATGCTTCCCTATATCCGTCTCCTTCCCGGCAGTATGGCCAAGATGAATATCAATAAAAAAGGCATTACCGGAGATGAAATGAAATGGATGGCCGGGTTTATGGATGAAATGTATAAAGAAGTGAAAGGGGCGTAGATTTGACACGCCTTTGGCGTGAGGGTTCAAAGGGTTCAAAGGGTGCAGAAGGTTCAAAGGGGATTGGTAGGCGGCTGCGCCGCCAGTTTTTATAAAACCTTTATAATCGCCCTGGCGGGCGAGGGAAAACAAGCCAACCGCGCCTATGGCGCGAGGAAATGCACCCCTTCTGCCGCCTGCGGCGGCGTCTCCCCCAGAGGGGGAGATTTGCTCTCTACTTTCCTTAGTGCTAACTTAAGTTGCACTATCTATAGCGTCGCTAAAACTTCCCCCTCCGGGGGAAGTGGTGCGCAGCACCAAAAGGGGTGCATTTCCATCGAGCGAAGCGAGGTTGTTAGGTTTTCGCTGCCGCCAGGCAGCATATAAAACTCATCGCCGTCAGGCGATACCTTCCCCTCTGAACCCTCTGAACCTTATGAACCCTCTGAACCCTTTGGCCTTGCCCCTTGAGCGCCAGCGATACACAACCTGCGGCGCAGCGGTGCCCCTTCTGTGCCCAAAGGACACAGAGCCTTCAAGTCCATAAACTTTTTATAATAATTGAGCCCCAGAGCTTTACAATCTTTCTGAAATCTGATATGACTATATGAGTTGTGAATCATATTTCCTATTGAAACAGGTGAAAAATGCGTAAGAATTCATTTATCCAGGGTGCCCTGATTTTGACGGTGGCTGGTATTATCGTTAAATTTATCGGTGCTTTCAGTCGTATTTATCTGTCCCGGCTTTTAGGCGGGGAAGGAATCGGCCTTTACCAGATGGCCTATCCAATTTATCTTCTCTGCCTCTCCGTTTCTTCCGCCGGCCTTCCGGTGGCCATTTCTATCATGGTGGCGGAACGAAATGCGGTGAATGACTATAATGGCGGACAGAAGGTATTCCGTATTTCCATGGCGGCGCTGGTGCTGACAGGGCTCTTTTTCAGCGTCCTTCTTTTCTTCGGCGCCCAGTGGCTGGTGGATACGGGCATTGTCCGTGACCCCCGTGCTTACTGGTCCCTCCTGGCCCTGTCTCCTGCCGTATTCTGTGCCACCCTTCTGGCCACGCTTCGCGGGTATTTCCAGGGGCTTCAGCTCATGACCCCTACGGCGGTGTCCCAGATTCTGGAACAGGTGGTGCGGGTGGTAACCATGATTGCCTTTGCAGTCGTCCTCCTGCCCTACGGCCTTGAATTTGGCGCTGCCGGTGCTACGCTGGGCGCGGCTCCCGGTGCTTTTATGGGTATCGTGGTGCTCATCGGTTTCTATTACATGACCCGCAGCTGGCGGAAAGAGCTGGCTTCCGAGCAGGATCCTTCCATCAAACCCCAGAGTGCCCTCCACATCATCAAAAGGCTCCTGGTACTGGCCATTCCTGTTTCCCTGGCCAATATTATGCTGCCCATTGTGTCCAACATCGACCTTTTCATCGTTCCCCGCCGTCTGGAAGTGGCAGGTTTTGCGGTGGAAGAGGCAACCACACTCTTCGGCTATCTCACCGGCATGGCTACGGCCCTGGTGAACATGCCTACCATTGTGACCGCTTCCCTGGCAGCCAGCCTGGTGCCCGTTATTTCTGAAGCCATTGCCCAGAAAAGGGGCGATGTGGTGATGAAGAGGACCGACACCGCCATGCGTCTGGCCAACCTTATTACCATTCCCGCCTTCGTGGGCATGTGCGTCATTGCCACCCCCATTTCTGCCATGCTTTACGCCACCCCTGATGCGGGCCCCTGCATTGCGGTGATGAGCTTCGGCGTGTTCCTTCTAGGCGTGCAGCAGGTTACCACCGGTGTCCTGCAGGGCATGGGAAAAACCGCAATTCCCTTCATCAACATGGTTATTTCTGCTTCCGTGAAGGTTCTTCTTTCCTGGAACCTCACCGCCCTCCCCGCCTGGGGCGTGCTGGGCGCAGCCTGGGCCACCAATGCGGACTTCGGCGTAGCTGCGGTGCTGAACCTGATTTTCCTCTATAAATACAGAAAATATACCATGGATATCCTCCACACGGTGAAACTCTTCATTGCCGCCGGGATCATGGGCGCCGTGGTTCTTGGCGTATACCACGGAGCCTTCGGTTTCATCCACAGCAACACCCTGGCCACCCTGGCAGCCATCTGCGTAGGTGGTGTGGTGTACCTCACAGCCATCGTCGTCATTCGGGCCGTGAAACCGGAAGACGTTGCGGGCGTTCCGAAAATCGGCCCCAAGCTGGCAGCAACCGTAGAAAAGCTGAGCTTTAAAATCTAATATCCAATGATAATAGGAAATATGAAAAGCCATGAAATGGAATCTCAAATGAGACATCATTTCATGGCTTTTTTGACATGCCTTCGGCGTGAGGGTTCAGAAGGTGCAAAAGGTGCAGAAGGTTCAAAGGGTTGTGGTGGGCGCCCTTCAGAAAAAAGGGGCGCCAGTATGAAAAAAACGTACAATCGCCCTGGCGGGCGAGGGAAAACCATACAACCGTGCCTATGGCGCGGGGAAATGCACCCCTTCTGCCTACGGCACCTCCCCCGGAGGGGGAGATTTTAGCGGCACTATGCTTTGAGATGCTTATGAGTTCAAAAGCTAGGCATAGAGCAAACTTCCCCCTCCGGGGGAAGTGGTGCGCAGCACCAAAAGGGGTGCATTTCCACGAGCGAAGCGAGGTTGTTAGGTTTTCGCTGCCGCCAGGCAGCATATAAAACTCATCGCCGTCAGGCGATACCTTCCCCTCTGAACCCTATGAACCTTCTGAACCCTTTGAACCCTGCCACGCAGTGGCTCCATGGGCGATACCTTCCCCTCTGAACCTTCTAGTCTTGCCCCCTGAGCGAAGCGAACACAACCTTTCTACACAACCTGCGGCGCAGCCGCGCCCCCTTCTTTCCTACAGGGCATATAACTCAAATCAATCCCTTAGCTCCGGCCAGTCTCCTTTCCGTTTCCGAAACCAGGTCTTCCACGATTTCTTCTACCGGCTGGATTTTGGTGAGGTGGGTGAGGGACATGCCTGCCAGGACGTAGCCGTTTTCCGTATCTCCTTCCACGGCACCTTTTCTGGTGGTGCCTGTGGCCAGGGCGATGAGCTCTTCCAGGGGAGCACCGCTGTATTCTGCTTTCAGGTATTTCTCAGAGAACGCATTCTTGAGGCCTCTCACGCTGTCGCCGGTGGTGAATCCGGTGACGGTGGAGTCCGTGTCCTTTGCTTTGATGATGGCTTCTTTGGCTTTGGGGTGGAGGCGGCATTCTTCGGCGAGAAGGAAACGGGTGCCCATCTGGACGCCGGAGGCGCCCATGATGAGGGCAGCAGCGATGCCTCTTCCGTCTACGATGCCGCCGGCGGCGATGAGGGGGATTTCAATATCCGGCAGTACATTTTCCAGAAGGGCCATGAGGGTGAGTTTTCCATCGTGTCCACCGGCTTCCATGCCTTCCACCACCAGGGCATCGGCACCGGCGTCCTGCACCCGTTTGGCCAGTTTTACGTTAGGCACCACGGGAATGCATTTCACGCCGGCATGGTGGAGGTCATCGAACCAGGGTACCGGATTCCCTGCACCCAGGGTGACGAAGGGCACCTTTTCATCGCAGATGACCTGGGCCACGTCGTCTTTGTTGGGGGCCTGGAGCATGAGGTTTACGCCATAGACGCCTTTAGGACCCAGAATGTCTTTGGCCCGGCGGATATTGTCCCGTACTTCGTCGGTGGTGAAACCGCCGGAACCGATGACCCCTGCGCAGCCTGCATGGGCCATGGCGGCAGCCAGGAGGCCGTCGGAAATATAGGCCATGCCTCCCTGGATAATGGGATAATCAATGGATAAGAGTGTTGTCAGTTTTGTTTTCCATGGCATAGTGATTCCTCCCTTACATGAATATCATAGTTCTGCCCTTATTATATCCGTTTTTTATGTGGATGCCATGGTTCAGATGAGAAAAATCTTTCTATTTTTTCGGAAAATTTTCATGCCGAAAACTCATTCAATTTTAGGAAGCAATGATTTATTTGTATTGATGGAAAAAGCAGTGAGTGAAGGCCCTTCTTTTTGCCCATATTTCTTGGGGCTTTTCAATATTTTTCCAATGGAAGAGGGAAGCAGATCATAGTAATATGTATACTTTTGAAATGTAGAGTATACGTATTACTATATTTTTACATAGATGTTGTAGTATTAATGGCGGCGTGATATACTGTAAAAGGTAAGACTTGGCATGATTCCGTACTTTTTAATGGATGGAAGTGATATGGTTGAAAGAAGATTCTTTGATGATGCTCCTCCTGCCGGAAATGATGGCAGAGGCCCAGGAGCGGTATGAGATTCTTCGGCAGATTCACGATAACGGACCGGTGGGGAGACACCTTCTCTCCATGCAGACAAAGCTTTCTGAAAATACGGTCCGCAAACACATTGAAAAAATGGAAGAGTCAGGTCTTCTTTTTTCTCGTCCTTCGGGCATAAGTCTCACCACCAAGGGGGAATCGCTGATTGAGCCTTTGGCTCCTTATTTCCAGAAAAGTCCGTCTCTTTCGGACATGGAAAAAAAGCTGCGGCAGATTCTTTCCATGGAAAAGGTTATCGTGGTGAGAGGGGATTCGGATGGATCAGAGGCTGTGAAGAATGAAATCAGCCAGGAGGCAGCTCTTGTGCTGCTTCGCCTTCTCCGGGACGGCTTTGTCACCGCCGTAGGCGGCGGCCCGATTATTGCAGGCATGGCGGAAGCGCTTCCTTCCCTTCATATGAAGGTGGATGTGGTTCCCGCCCGCGGCGGTTTTGGAAACCGGGTGGAATACCTGCCGAATTTCGTGGCGGCCCGCATGGCTGAGAAGCTGGGCGGTGAGTATCACATCATCCATATTCCTGACGGTTTGAGTCCGGAACTTTTCCTTCAGGTGAAGAAGGAACTGCCCCGGTTCGGCGAAATCGAAGGGCTTCTTGCCAGGACGGATATCCTGGTGACAGGAGTGGATGAGCCTTCTGACCGGTCTAAATGGCTGGAAATTCCGGAGGATGTAAGGGAGCGTCTGGTCAGGGAAAAGGCAGCAGGGGAAGCCTTGGGTCTCTATGCGGACATTCACGGGAAGATTCTCTACCGCCTCTATAATGCCGGGATTTCCCTGGAAGATATTTCTTCCATTCCCCATGTCTTAATTGCAGCCGGAGGCAGTCACAAGGGCCCCGCCATTCTTGCCATGGCCAGAGCCGGTATACGGGGGACCCTGATTACTGATGAGGGTGCAGGTAAAGCAATCATACAGGGAGCGGCCGGGTCATTTTTATGAACCGGTGCTTTCCAAGTCAATCACAGGAGGGTACTAACATTATGACAAAGATTGGTATTAACGGATTTGGCAGAATCGGCAGACTGGTATTCCGCGGCATGCTGGACAGGGATGACCTGGACGTGGTGGCCATCAATAACCCCAGCGGTGTGGAGACGGCTGCCTATCTTCTGAAGTATGATTCCGTCCATGGACGCCTGGGCAAGAAGGTGGAAATCGACGGGGACGACCTGATTATCGAAGGAAAACGGGTCCATGTATTCCATGACAGGGATCCTGAACATCTGGACTGGAGTGCCTATGGCGTTGAAATCGTGGTGGAATCCACCGGCAAGCTGAAGGACAAAGTAAGTGCCGGCAAGCATATCAAAGGAACGGTGAAGAAAGTCATCATTACTGCTCCCGGCAAGGATGATGATGCCACCATCGTTATGGGTGTCAATGAAAATACCTATGACCCGGAAAAGGACAATATTATTTCCAACGCATCCTGCACCACCAACTGCCTGGCACCGGTGGTGAAGGTTCTCCATGAAAAATTCCATATTAAACGGGGCCTCATGACCACCGTCCATTCCTACACCAATGACCAGGCCATTCTGGAAAAGGCCCATAAGAAGGACCCCAGAAGAGGCAGGGCAGCAGCGGAAAATATCATCCCCACCTCCACCGGCGCAGCCAAAGCCATCGGCATTGTCATTCCTGAACTGAAGGGCAAGCTGAACGGTCTGGCCATCCGCGTGCCTACTCCCGATGTATCCCTGGTGGACCTGGTGGTGGAACTGTCCAAGAATGTGACGAAGGAAGAAGTCAATGCAGCACTGAAGGAAGCGTCCGAAGGAGAGCTGAAGGGTATCCTGGCTTACACCGATGAACCCCTGGTTTCCAGTGACTTCCTCACTACCGACGTAAGCTCCACCGTAGACAGCCTCCTCACCATGGTGATGGAAGGCAATCTGGTGAAGGTCATTGCCTGGTACGACAATGAATGGGGCTATTCCATGAGAATCATTGACCTTGTTAAGTATGTAGCATCGAAAGGACTTTGATTATGAACAAGCAGACCGTGTATGATTTGAAACCGGAAGGAAAAACAGTGTATGTCCGTGTGGACTATAACGTGCCCCATGATAAGGACGGCCACATCCTGGATGACCGCCGTATCCGGGCTACCATTCCTACCATCCGCTACCTCCTGGATAAGGGGGCTGCGGTGGTGCTGGCAAGTCATATGGGGCGCCCCAAGGGAGCGGTGGTGAAGGACCTGTCCCTTGCTCCCTGTGCCAAACGGCTGTCCGAGCTGCTTTCCCAGGAAGTGCTCTTTGCAGATGACTGCGTAGGAGAAAAGGCCTCTGCCATGAAGAAGAGCCTTCAGCCGGGACAGGTGCTTCTTCTCGAAAATCTTCGTTTCCACAAGGAAGAAGAAAAGAACGATCCCGAATTTGCCAAAGCCCTGGCTGAGGGCTGCGATCTGGCAGTGAACGATGCCTTCGGTGTATCCCACCGCGTCCATGCCTCCGTGGTAGGTGTAGGCAGACTCATGCCCATGGTATCCGGCCTTCTTTTGAAGAAGGAAATTGATTTCCTGGACGGCGTCATCGAACATCCGGAAAGGCCTTTTGCTGCCATTATCGGCGGAGCCAAAATCAGCGATAAAATCCAGGTCATTGCCAACCTTATGGAAAAGGCGGACGTCATCCTCATCGGCGGCGGCATGGCCAATACCTTCGTGGCTGCCCAGGGCTATGACATGGGCCAGTCCCTGCAGGACCGGGACCGTTTCGACCTGGCCAGGAACCTGATGAAGAAGGCCCATGAAATGGGTTCGGAAATCATGCTGCCCGTGGATTTCATGGCCGGCGATTCCTTCTCTGAAAAGGCAGAAACCAAAGTCCTCTCGGCTTCCGAATTCAAGAGCCCCTGGATGGCGCTGGATATCGGTCCTAAAACCATCGAACTTTATGTGGAAACATTGAAGAAAATGAAGACCGTCGTATGGAACGGCCCCATGGGCGTGTTTGAAATGAAACCCTTTGCAAGGGGCACCTTTGCCATTGCAGAAGCCATGGCAAACCTTCATGCCACCACCGTTATCGGCGGCGGCGAGTCCGCTTCCGTGGTGGACCAGCTGGGCATTGAAGATAAATTTTCCCATGTATCCACCGGCGGCGGCGCCTCCCTGGAAATGCTGGAAGGCATGGTTCTTCCCGGCGTGGCGGTACTGGCGGACAAGGAGTGATTCTGTTTGCGTAAAACCCTGATTGCAGGCAACTGGAAAATGAATCTCACCGTAACGGAAGCAGAGAAATTTTTCAAAGCCTTCAAAATTCAAAAAAAGGAGGGGACCGAGCTTCTTTTCTGTCCTCCCTTTACGGATATTCCCATAGCCCGTTTCTTCCTGGACCGCTCCTCCATCCGCTGGGGCGCCCAGAATGTGTATCCCGAAGATAAGGGCGCCTTCACAGGAGAAATTTCAGCGCCCATGCTGAAGGACCTGGGCTGCAGCTATGTCATCTGCGGCCATTCTGAAAGACGGCAGATTCTTGGCGAAAGCGATGAATTTGTGGCCCGTAAGGTGAAGGTGGTGCTGGAGCATGACATGGTTCCCATCCTCTGCGTAGGGGAGACGGGAGAAGAAAGAAAAGAAGGCCAGACGGAAGAACGGATTGGAAGTGAAATCAGGACGGCCCTCTTTGAACTTTCCAAAGAAGAAACGGCGAAACTGGTTATTGCCTATGAGCCTATCTGGGCCATCGGCTCCGGCCAGGCCGCTACACCGGAGGACGCGGAAGAAATCGCATCCTTCATCCGGAAAACCGTGAAAGAGGCGTCAGGAAAGAAGGCGGCCGACGAAGTCCGGATCCTTTATGGCGGCTCTGTAAACGGAGACAATATTTCCTATTTCCTGAAGCAGAAGAATATCGACGGCGCCCTCATCGGCGGCGCCAGCCTGAAGCCCGATACAATGCTTGATATTTACAATAAAGCCTGATGTAGACCATACTGAAATCAAATTACAGGAGGAATAAAGCATGGCAGCAATTACCGATTTGCACGCAAGAGAAATTTTGGATTCCCGGGGAAATCCCACGGTTGAAGTAGAAATGACACTGGAAGACGGCACCTTTGCCAGGGCCGCCGTTCCCTCCGGTGCATCCACCGGCATGTTTGAAGCCACCGAACTTCGGGACGGCGATAAGAGCCGGTACAACGGCAAGGGTGTCCTGAAAGCGGTAAATAATGTGAACAGCGAAATCGCTGATGCCGTGCTTGGCTGGGATGCCAGCGACCAGAGGGGCCTGGACCACATCCTCATCAATCTGGACGGCACGGAAAACAAGAGCCGCCTTGGTGCCAATGCCATCCTTGGCGTATCCCTGGCCGCTGCCCATGCAGCAGCTGCATCCGCCGGCCTTCCGCTGTACCAGTATCTGGGCGGTGTGAATGCCCATAACCTGCCGGTACCGATGATGAATATCATGAACGGCGGCGCCCATGCAGATAACAATGTGGATATCCAGGAAAGCATGATCATGCCTGTAGGTGCTCCCAGTTTCCGGGAAGGCCTTCGCATGTGCGCTGAAATCTACCATGCCCTGAAGGACGTGCTGAAGAAAAAGGGACTGTCCACTGCCGTAGGCGATGAAGGCGGCTATGCGCCGGACCTTCCCTCCAACAAAGCAGCCATGGAAGTCATCTGCGAAGCCATCGAGAAAGCAGGCTACACCGCAGGCAAAGACGTAGTCCTGGCCACCGATGTAGCGGCCTCCGAACTCTTAGGCGACGACGGCCTCTACCACCTGGCAGGAGACCATGCCGCTAAAACTGCCGATGAAATGATTGCATTCTACGAAAAACTGATTGATGACTATCCCATCATTTCCATCGAAGATGGCCTTGGAGAAGAAGACTGGGATGGATGGAAGAAACTCACCGATGCTTTGGGTAAAAAAGTCCAGCTGGTGGGGGATGACCTCTTCGTCACCAACACCAAACGCCTCTCCAAAGGCATCCACATGGGCGTAGCCAACTCCATCCTCATCAAGCTGAACCAGATCGGCACTCTCACCGAAACCTTCGAAGCCGTCCAGATGGCTCAGCGCTGCGGCTACACCGCCGTTATTTCCCACCGCTCCGGCGAAACCGCCGACACCACCATTGCCGATGTGGCAGTGGCCCTGAATGCCGGCCAGATTAAGACCGGTGCTCCGGGACGTACAGAAAGAGTGGCCAAGTACAACCAGCTCCTCCGCATCGAAGAAGACCTGGACGCCGACTCCTTCTACGGCAGCAGCGCCCTGACCCACAGAATGAAACGGTTTGAATAATCAGGAATCAATGCAGAAAACCCCGGCTCTTCGCCGGGGTTTTGCTTTGCTAAGGGAAGCACTGATTCATTCGCAGAATCGAATTTCATATGGATTTTTATCCAATGCTGCGTCATAAGTCTCCTTAAATAGCTCGCTATTCGCGTCGACTGATTCCTTGCATTGGATAAAAATCCAAGAATGAAATCCGATAACGATTTAATCAGCGCTTCCCTAGTGGACGAGGGAAACAATACAACCGCCCTTCGGGCGGGGAAAACCTTACAACCTCGCTTCGCTCGAGAAATGCACCCCTATCCCCGCCTACGGCGGTACTTCCCCCGGAGGGGGAAGTTTGCTCTTCGTTTCCCCTTGCGCTAACTTAAGTTGATCATAGTATAGCGGCGAGAAAAGTTCCCCCTCCGGGGGAAAGGTGGTGCGCAGCACCAAAAGGGGTGCATTTCCTACGGGCCGCAGGCCCGGTTGTATGGTTTTCCATTCTGCGAAGCAGAATTACAAAACTTATCGCCGCGAAGCGGCGATACCACCACCCTCTGAACCCTTTGAACCTTCTGAACCCTCACGCCGCAGGCGTGTCCATGAACCTTCTGAACCCTTTGAACCCTCTGCCGCTTCATGGTATAATGGGAACGTAATTATGAACCCATTCATCATTGGTTTAAAGGAGCGATAGAATGAGCAAAGTATATGTAACAGGACATAAATCCCCGGACACCGACAGCATTGCCGCTGCCATTTCCTATTCCTATCTGAAAAGACAGCTGGGAATGGATGCTGTGGCTGCCAGGGCAGGGGAACCGAATAAGGAAACGAAATTCGCCCTCGACTATTTCAAGGTAGAAGCACCGGTTCTTCTTACCAATGTGGCAAGAAAGAGCGAATCCGATGAAAAGACAAAAATCATTCTGGTGGACCACAACGAATCCAAACAGTGCGTAGACGGTATTAAAGATGCTGATGTGCTGGAACTGATCGACCATCATCGTCTTGGCGATTTTGAAACGGAAAGCCCTATTTTCATTCTCATCCGTCCGGTGGGCTGCGTGAATACCGTGATTTATGGCCTTTATAAGCAGAATGGTGTAAAACCGTCCAAGGAAGTGGCAGGCATGATGCTTTCCGCCATCATTTCCGATACCGTCCTCTTCCGTTCTCCTACCTGCACCGAAGAAGATAAAAAGGCAGTGAAGGAACTTGCTGAAATTGCCGGCGTGGACTATGAAAAGTACGGCATGGACATGCTGAAGGCCGGTGCCGATATTTCCGACTACCCCGCTGAAAAGCTGGCCCACAACGACACCAAGGAATTTGAAGCAGGCGGCAAAACCTTCTCCTGCGGCCAGATTTCTGTGATGGACGTGGATCCCATCAACGCTAAAAAAGCGGACATCATGAAGGCTTTGGAAGCCACAAAGGCAGAAAAGAACTACGAAGCTTCCTACCTCATGGTGACCAATATCCTCACCGAAGACACCTTCCTCTGGTTTACCAAAGGCGCCGAAGAAGCAGCTGAAAAAGCATTCGGTAAAAAAGCGGAAGACGGCATGGTTTACCTGCCGAAAGTCATGTCCCGTAAAAAACAGGTGGCTCCGTTCCTCTTAAAGGTATATGGAGAATAATGAAATCCTGAGGATGGTCGGCCTATCGTCAGTCCTCTGAGGAAGAACTCATACATGACTCTGTCATATATGAGTTCTTCTTTTTTAGCTAGCCACTAGCCACTAGCCCACTAGTCCACTAGCCCACTAGTCCACTAGCTCACTAGTTCACTAGCCCACTAACCAACAAAGGAGTAAGAATGACAGATTTTTTACATACATTAAATGACCGCCAGCTGGAGGCGGTGAAGCAGGTGGAAGGACCGGTCCTCATTATGGCCGGCGCCGGTTCCGGCAAGACGAAAGCCTTGACCTGCCGCATTGCCTACATGCTTTCCCTGGGCATCCGGCCCGGCGAGATCCTGGCTATTACCTTTACCAATAAGGCGGCCAAGGAAATGCGGGACCGCGTCCACGGTCTGGTAGGGCCTTCGGCGGATAAGATCTGGATGTATACCTTCCATTCCTTCGGTGCCCGTTTCCTTCGCCGGGAAATCAACAATTTTCCGCCCTACACCGATAAATTCACCATTTACGATTCCGATGATTCCAAGCAGCTGGTGAAGAATGTGCTGAAGGAACTGAACCTGGATGACAAACAGTTCCAGCCCCGTTCTATTCAGAGCGCCATTTCTACAGCAAAGAACAAGCTTTTAAGCCCGAAGGCGTTCCGCCAGCAGGCGGGAGGCAATTTCTATAACCTGAAAGTGGCCGACGTATATGATCTGTACGACAAGCATATGAAGCAGAACAATGCCCTTGATTTCGATGACCTGCTTTTCATTACCACCGCCCTTCTGGCCAATGAAACCATTCGGAAGCGCTGGCAGGATCGTTTCCATTACATCCTTATCGACGAATATCAGGATACGAACCATGCCCAGTACCTTATGGCGAAATACATTGCCGGCAGCCTCCAGAATATCTGTGCCGTAGGCGATGCGGACCAGAGCATTTACTCCTGGCGCGGTGCGGACCTTCGGAATATTATGGATTTCAAATCCGACTATCCCAAAGCAAAGATTATCAAGCTGGAGCAGAATTACCGGTCCACCCAGACCATTCTTGATGCTGCCAATGCGGTGATTGAGAACAACCCGGACCGTCCCTCCAAGAAGCTGTGGACAGAGCAGCGGGGCGGTGCCCATCTCCAGTGGTACACCGCCATGGATGAGCATAATGAAGCGGAATTTATTGTGAACACCATGAAGAAGAAGCACGACGAGGAACATGTGCCCTATGGAAATATGGCAGTGCTCTACCGCATGAACGCCCAGTCCCGTGTACTGGAAGAAACGCTGGTGAAGCGGGGCATCGGCTACACCATGGTAGGGGGGACTCGTTTCTACGACCGTGCGGAAATCCGGGATATTATGGCCTACCTCAAGGTTATCAATAATTTCAGGGATAACATCAGCCTTACCCGTATTATCAATGTGCCAAAGCGCGGCATCGGCGCCACCACAGTGCAGAAACTCTCTGACTATGCCAACGCAGGGGACATGTCCATGTTTGAAGGTATTATGGCTCTGGAAGGTTCTCCCATTTCCACCTCCGCCCAGCTGAAGCTGCAGAACTTCAGCGCCCTTATCTTTGATTTCCTGAATGCATCCACGGAAATGAACATTTTCGACCTGATCCAGAAGATTTTGACCGATACGAAGTACCTGGTACAGCTGCAGGAAAGCGATGACCCCCAGGCACAGAGCAGGGAAGAAAACCTGGGCGAACTTCTTTCTGTGGCCAAGGATTTCACCACCACCCATCCCGGTGAAGGACTGGCGGAATTCCTGGAACAGGTGGCCCTGGTCAACGATGTGGACGGATATGAAGAAACGGATGACAAGGTCACCCTCATGACCATGCACAGCGCCAAGGGGCTGGAGTTCCCGGTGGTTTTCCTTCCGGGAATGGATGAAGGCATTTTCCCAGGCGTCCGCTCTCTCATGGAAGAATCCCGCCTGGAAGAGGAAAGGCGTCTCTGTTATGTGGCCATTACCAGAGCGAAGAAGGAACTTTATCTCTGCAATGCCCACATGCGTACCATGTACGGCCAGATGAAGCCCTATGCTGCCAGCCGTTTCCTGGAAGAAATCCCTTCCGACCTTATGGACCACGTAGGAAACGACAAGAAGAAGGAAGCTATTAAAAGTGCCGGCCGCTGGCATAACGAAAGCAGGAGCCGCTATGCCCTTTCCGACTCCGCCGTGGTGAACAAACCTAAAAAGACCGGCGTCCAGGCCCGGTATGACTGGAAAGTGGGAGACATCGCTGTTCATAACCTCTGGGGGAAAGGGAAAGTGGTGGCTGTTATTGGAAATGACAAGAATATGATGATTAAAGTGGATTTCCAGGGCAAGGTGCGCCAGCTCATGGTCACCTTTGCCCCTATCAGGAAGGAAGAATAGAGGAATAACTATGGCATCTGAAGAAATCATAAAAAAGGTGCAGGAGCTCCGGAAGGAAATCCGTCATCACAGCTACCTGTACTATGTGAAGGATGCGCCGGAAATCACGGATTATGAATTTGACCACCTCTACCGCCAGCTGGTGGATCTGGAAAAGGAATATCCCGAACTGGTAACGCCGGATTCTCCTACCCAGCGGGTGGGAGGCAAGGCATCCGACGATTTTGGAAAAGTCCGTTTCCGTAAGCCCATGCTCAGCCTGGCCAATGCCTTCAGCGCCGATGAACTTCGTGACTTTGACCGCCGGGTGAAGGAAGGGCTGGGCGTCACTTCGGTGGAATATATTACGGAACTCAAAATCGACGGCCTTTCCATGAACCTTATCTATGAAAACGGCAGCCTGGTGCAGGGACTGACCCGCGGCGACGGCAGGGTGGGGGAAGACGTGACGGCCAATGTAAAGACCATTCACACCATTCCCCTTTACATTGAAAATGCACCGCCCTACATGGAAGTGAGAGGCGAAGTGTACATGCCCAGAAAAAGCTTCATCGCCCTCAACGAAGAAAGGGATGAAGCGGGGCTCATGCCCTTTGCCAACTGCAGGAACGCCGCAGCCGGCTCCCTTCGCCAGCTGGATCCCCATGTCACCGCCTCCCGGAACCTGGCCTTCTTTGCCTATGCCCTGGGCGATATACAGGGGCTGGAAATTCATTCCCAGGAAGAACTCTTAAAGCAGCTGGAAGCCTTCCATTTCCAGGTGAACCCGAACTATCGGAAATGGGAATCCATCGAAGGTGTCATCAAAGGGGTCAATGATTGGGAAGTGAAGCGCCATGACCTGGGTTATGACACCGATGGCATGGTGATTAAAGTCAATGACTTTGCCCAGCAGAATATACTGGGGGCTACAGTGAAAGACCCCAAGTGGGCCATGGCTTACAAGTATCCGCCGGAAGAAGTGGAAACGAAAGTGGAGCGCATCATCGTCACCATGGGCCGCACCGGCGTCCTCACCCCGTCGGCGGATCTCACGCCGGTTCATCTGGCAGGCACCACGGTGAAACGGGCCACCCTCCACAATATGGATTTCATCCATGAAAAGGACATTCGGGTGGGGGACCATGTCATGATTTACAAGGCAGGAGAAATCATCCCCGAAATTTCTACTGTCCTCAAGGACAAACGCACGGGAAAGGAAGAGATTTTTGAAATGCCCATGACCTGCCCCATCTGCGGAGAGCCGGTGCACCGCATCGAAGGCGAAGCAGCCTACCGCTGCACCAATCCAAACTGCGGCGGCGTGGTACGGGAAAAACTCATCCACTTCGCCTCAAGGGATGCCATGGACATCGAAGGCATGGGCCCCTCGGTGGTAGACAGCCTTTTAGCTGCCCGCCTGGTGAATGACTCCGGTGACTTTTACCGTTTGAAACAGGAAGATATAGAGCAGATTGAACGGATGGGTGAGAAGAGTGCTGCCAACCTGGTCGCTGCCATTAACGACAGCAAAGGAAGAGGCCTTGCCAAACTCCTCTTCGGCCTGGGCATCCGCTTCCTGGGAGCCAAAGGCGCCGAACTTATTACCGCCCGTTTCCATACCATGGACACTGTCATCGCCGCTTCCATCGATGAAATCCAGGAAACCGAAGGTATCGGCAAAGTCATTGCCAAAAGCCTCTACGACTACCTCCACGATGTGAAAAATCTGGCGGTCATCAACAAACTGAAAGACGCCGGCGTCCTCATGGAAGAAGTGGCAGAAACGCCCGCAGGCCAGGCCTTCGCCGGTGAAATGGTGGTGCTCACAGGCAAACTCTCCGCCATGGGCAGAAGAGAAGCCGGAGAAATCATCAAACAGCAGGGCGGAGATACCCAGTCCTCCATTACAAACAAAACCACCCTGGTGGTGGCCGGTGCTGACGCAGGAAGCAAGCTGGAAAAGGCAAGAGCAAAGAATATCCCTGTGATTAACGAAGAAGAATTCCTGAGAAGAGCAGGGGTGGAAGTGAGACGGTAGGCATTAGATGGCAGACGATAGAAGATAGAGGATAGATGATAGACGTTAGACATCAGACGTCAGACATCAGACTGACAGATGCGCTGCCTGCCAATTGTTATCGTGAACGCAGCGAAGGAGGGGGACTGGGACAGAAAAGGTCAGCACGCAGCGCTGACTTTATAATCATTGCCCGCAGGGCAATCCACAACCCTCAGCGGTGCAGCCGCTGTCAAACCTAAGAACCCTCCGGCCAAAGGCCGGTCAAACTTCAGAACCCTATGAAAAAGAGGCCGCACTGCGGACTCTTTTTCATTCCATCCCCTTGCATTTCATTTTGAATCCTGCTATGATATTTCATATCATATGTAAAAGCGAAGATGGGAAGAAGCTGCGGATGAATTTATAGAGAGCTGCCGGTGGTGGGAAGGCGGTAAGGATGAAGCAGCGGGTCACCCCGGAGCCGGCTTATGCCCGTGGCGCACGTTATACGCAAATGAGCGATCATGTATGATTATTTAGGTGGTACCGCGGAAGCACTCTTTCGTCCTATGGGATGGAGGAGATTTTTTATTTTTAGGAGTGAAGAATATGGCAGATTTTGAAGATCTTGGCAAATATGACCCTGCTGCGATTGAGCAGAAATGGTATAAGTTCTGGGAAGATCATGATGTATTTCATGATGAACCGGATCCTTCCAAGGAACCCTACAGCATTGTGCTGCCCCCGCCGAATGTGACGGGACAGCTGCACATGGGCCATGCCCTGGATAATACACTGCAGGATATCCTGATCCGCTACAAGAGAATGCAGGGCTATAATGTGCTCTGGCTTCCGGGCAAGGACCATGCCGGCATTGCTACCCAGGTAAAGGTGGAAAAGCAGATTGCTGAGGAAGGTCTCAATAAGTATGACCTGGGCCGTGAAAAGTTCCTGGAACGGGTATGGCAGTGGAAAGAGAAATACGGCAACCGCATCGGCCTGCAGATTCGCCGCCTCGGTTCTTCCTGCGACTGGAAACGGGAACGGTTTACCATGGACGATGTATGCGCCCGGGCGGTTCGGGAAGTTTTCGTTTCTCTCTATGAAAAAGGTCTGATTTACCAGGGATTCCGCATTACCAACTGGTGCCCCCGCTGCCAGACCGCTCTTTCCGATATCGAAGTGGAGCACGAAGATGAAGTGGGTCATCTTTGGTATTTCAACTATCCCATCGTAGGGGAAGACGGATATATTGAGATTGCCACCACCCGTCCGGAAACCATCCCCGGCGATACGGCGGTAGCTGTAAACCCCAATGATGAACGGTATACCCACCTGGTAGGCAAGATGGTAAAGCTCCCCACCACGGACAGGGAAATCCCCATCATCGCCGATGATTATGTTGATATGGCCTATGGTACAGGCTGTGTGAAGATTACGCCGGCCCATGATCCCAACGACTTTGAAGTAGGCCAGCGCCATGACCTGCCCACCATCGTCATCATGAACAAAGACGGCACCATGAACGAAAAAGCCGGAAAATACAACGGCATGGACCGCTATGAAGCCAGAAAGGCCATTATTGAAGATTTCAAAAATGCCGGTCTTCTGGTGAAGATTGAGGAAACGAAGCACGCTGTAGGTCACTGCTCCCGCTGCAAGACAGTAGTGGAACCGATGACCACGAAGCAGTGGTTCGTCAAGATGAAGCCCCTGGCCGGCCCGGCTATGGAAGCAGTCACCTCCGGCAAGACGAAATTCGTTCCGGAACGTTTCTCCAAGACCTACATCCAGTGGCTGGAAAATATCCATGACTGGTGTATTTCCCGTCAGCTCTGGTGGGGCCACCGCATTCCTGTATGGTACTGCGATGACTGCGGCGCTGTAAGTGCATCCCGTACGGACCTCACCGAATGCCCGAAGTGCGGCAGCAGGCATATCCATCAGGATCCGGACGTACTGGATACCTGGTTCTCCTCCGCCCTGTGGCCATTCTCTACCATGGGCTGGCCGGACCAGACACCGGTGCTGAAGCAGTGGTACCCCACATCCACCATGGTCACCGGCTACGACATCATTTTCTTCTGGGTAGCCCGCATGATGTTCATGTCCATGGAATTCATGCATGAAATCCCCTTCAAGTACGTATTCATCCATGGCCTTGTCCGCGATTCCCAGGGCCGCAAGATGAGCAAGTCCCTTGGAAACGGCATTGATCCGCTGGAAGTCATTGACAAATACGGCGCCGATGCCCTCCGTTTCACCCTGGTTACCGGCAACACTCCAGGCAACGATATGCGTTTCTACTATGAAAAGGTAGAAGGAAATCGGAATTTCGCCAATAAACTCTGGAATGCCACCAAGTTCACCCTCATGAACCTGGACGACTATGATAAAGACTTCGTTCCCACCAAAGACCAGTTCACCCTGGCAGATAAATGGATTCTTGACCGCCTGGCAGCTACAGAGGACTATGTAAGTGCCAACCTGGACAAGTACGAACTTGGCGAAGCGGCTGACTCCATTTACAACTTCGCATGGAACTATTTCTGCGACTGGTACATCGAAACCGCCAAGACCCGTCTCTACGGTGAGCATAATACGGACCGCAAGGTCACCCAGTACGTGCTGGTGTACACATTGACCCGCATGCTGGCCCTGCTCCATCCCTTCATGCCGTTCATTACAGAACACCTCTGGCAGCACCTGCCCCATGAAGGAGAAATCCTGGCAAGAGCTCCCTGGCCGAAGGCCGATGAAAACCTCCGCTTCAAGGACGAAGCAGAACAGTTTGAACGGATTATGGACTCCATCAAGGCCATCCGCAACATGCGCGCCGAAGCCAATGTAACGCCAAACAAGATGTGCCACATCCAAATTGCTGTTCTCCGGGATGACCTGAAAGGCTGCATCGAAAACCATAAAGAATACTACGAAAAACTGGGCCACGTGGAAGAAATCAAACTCCTCTCCGCCGACGCACCGAAACCGGAAAATGCCCTCACATCCGTAGTCACCGGTCTGGAAGTATACCTGGAACTGAAGGGCCTCATCGATACGGCCAAAGAGAAAGAAAAGATTGAAAAGACCAAGGCTGCCCTTGAAAAAGATATTGCCCGCACCAGCGGCAAGCTCTCCAACAAGGGGTTCCTCGCTAAAGCGCCGGAAGCAGTGGTGGCAAAGGAAAGAGAAAAACTGGCTCAGTTCGAAGAAAAGATGAAGTCCCTGGAAGAACGTCTGAAATTCCTGGAACAGCTCTGAGGACGAAAAGGTTCTAAGATGGACGTCTGCTGCGCAGGTGAAGGTTCGAAAGTTTAACACGGCCTGCGGCCGTGAGGGCTGTGGTGGGCGCCTTTATTGACACGCCCTTTGGGCGTGAAGGTTCTGAAGATTGACGGGGCTTTCGCCCCGAAGGTTCTCAGGTTTGACACGGCCTTTGGCCGTGAGGGTTGTGGTGGGCGGCTGCGCCGCTAGTTTATATAAAACCTTTGTAATCGCCCTTGCGGGCGGGGGAAATGCGGCACCCCCTTTGGTGGCTGGCGCCACCACCTTTCCCCCGCTAAAGCGGGGGCACTATGGGTACTCAGCAGTGTGCTACATGACACTACAGGGAAGCATAGAGAGGCTTATTCTGCCCCCTGAATAGGGGTGGCAAGCGAACTTGGTTCGTAGGGGAGCGATAGCGACCTGAGAACCAAGTGAGACGCTTTCCCGTGGAGAAGTCCGGCGCAGCCGGATAGGGGGTGGCCGCTAAAGGCGGCCAATCACCTTGATGCTGTTCATCGCATATGAAGCCAAGGATAAGCATAGAACAGCCTTCCCACGGACTGGGATTCTTTAGTGGACTAGTGAACTAGTATGCTAGCCAGAGTCAATGTCGGCGCGAACCGGGATTCTTCGCTTCGCTTAGAATGACGAGCGGGCGGCAAGGAAATCCCGTAACGATGGCTTTATAATCATTGCCGCCAAAGGCGGCAATCCAAAACCCTTTGAACCCTCTGAACCCTCTGAACCTTATTTCACATAACATCAATCATCCGGAAGACTCCCTTTTATGAAGGGAGTACTTCCTGTATAAAGGAGAAACTATGAATTACGAAGAATCAGTGGCCTATCTGGAACAGGCAGCATCCTTCGGCATTAAGCCGGGACTCGAACGGATAGAGGCCATGCTGAAAAAACTGGGAAATCCGGAAACCGCTTACAAGGTGATCCACGTTACCGGCACCAACGGTAAAGGAAGCGTGGTAGCCATGATTACCAGCGTTTTGGAAAATGCCCAGCTTAGGGTGGGCCGTTACGTTTCCCCCCATCTGGTGGATTACACGGAACGGATTTATATCTGCGGCCATGATATTTCCAGAGAAGACTTTGCAAAAGCGGCTACGGTGGTCCGTGAAGCCGCTGAGGCCGTCATTGCTGACGGCGTGGAAGCGCCTACAGAATTTGAACTTCTGACGGCCATGGCTTTCTGGTATTTCAAGGAACAGAAAGTGGACTATGCGGTCATGGAAGTAGGCATGGGCGGACTCTATGATTCCACCAATGTCATTCTCCCCGTGGTTTCCGTCATTACCAATGTGGCCATGGACCATATGAAGTATCTGGGAAATACGCTGCAGGAAATCGCCCACCAGAAGGCAGGTATTATTAAGGAAGGCATTCCGGTGGTTACCGCGGCCCAGCATGTGGCCCTGAAGCAGCTCAAGAAAGAAGCCCATGAAAAGAAAGCCCGCATCTATTTCTATGGGCGGGACTTTGAAATCGACTCCCGCAGCCGCTGGAGACATGGCCAGGTGGTGACGGTGAAGCGGAAGGACATGCCCAAGGAACTGGAAAAGAGCCTTCTCTTCGTTCCCTTCGTGGGAGCCCACCAGGCCGTCAATGCGGCGGTGGCAACCATGGCCCTGTCCATCATTATGAAACAGGACGACCGGGTGAACGAAAACGACCTTCGTGAAGGTCTGGCACGGACCCGTTGGCAGGGACGCTTTGAAATCCACGATGTGAAGGGCGTTACCTACGTCATGGACGGCGCCCACAATCCGGCAGGCGCGGAAGCCCTCATGGAAGCGCTGGAAGAACAGTATCCCGACAAGCGCCGCCTCTTCGTCTTCACCTCCCTGGCAGACAAGGATACGGAAACGGTGATTCAGCTTCTTATCCGCAAAGCCGATAAAGTCTTTGCCTGCGAGGCACCGACACCAAGGACAAGGAAGCCCGAAGAAATCGGTGATATGATTAAGGCCCAGAAAATCGACGCCGCATTCAAGGCAGAACCTTCCGTCAAGGCAGCCCTGGAAGACGCCACAAAGGAAGCAGGGGAGGGGGACATCGTCCTCATCTGCGGCTCCCTCTACATTCTGGGAGACGCCATCCGCTTCATCGAAGAGAAGGAAATGGAAGCAGCAGAAGAAAAGAAATAATGGTTTCAAAGAAATCCCCGGGAAAATCCCGGGGATTTTTTATGGGAAGGAAAGAAACAGGGATAGCAGGGTTTTTCTTGATACTTCCTAGGGAAGCACTGATTAATTCGCAGAATCGAATTTCATAAGTATTTTTATCCAATGCTGCGTCATAAGTCTCCTTAAATAGCTCGCTATTCGCGTCGACTTATTCCTTGCATTGGATAAAAATCCAAGAATGAAATCCGATAACGATTTAATCAGCGCTTCCCTCGTGAGCGGCAAGGCAGGCACGTAACGCTGGCTATACTCATCGCCGCGAAGCGGTGATACCACAAACCTCAGACACGAAGCGTCTGTCGAACTTGAGGACCTTTTTTTCTACGGCCCCTCATATCCGCCAAATGGGCCCAAATACTATACTTATAATTCATAATGCAATGATTCCATATCATAAAATGCATTGAAGAATTTTGGAATGATATGTTATAATTGAATTGGTTTCAGATAGAAGTATTTATTTAAGTAGAAGTATGTACTTCGCAAGTTTGAAATATACAATTTCATCTTTGTTCGTTTAAAAAGGAGTCCGGACTATGATTACTGAACATGAAATCTTTTTGACCGATCCCTCGGAAAAAGCGAAAGTGATAGAATTTTTGAAGGGCTTTGATCTGACCTTCACAGGAAATATTGATTACACCATGGGTCTTTACGATGACGGACAGCTCATCGGCACCGGTTCCCTGGGCGGACGGGTTATGCGTGATATTGCCATCAGTGCAAAGTACCAGAAGAAAGGACTTACTCGCCGTATTATCCGCAACCTGCAGGGCGAATCTTACCGCCGGGGTGTGACGGGAAACCAGATTTTCACGAAACCGAAGAATGTGCCTATTTTTGAACATATGGGCTTTAAATGCGTGGCAGTGGCAGAGCCCTATGCGGCACTGCTGGAAAAGGGCACAGATACGCTGGAAGATTACCTGGGCCGTGTACGGTCTATTCTTGGCACCGGCGAAGGAAAGAACCGCGGCGCCATCGTCATGAACTGCAACCCCTTCACTCTGGGACACAGGAGCCTTGTGGAATATGCCCACAACAACTGCGACGAAGTTATTATCTTTGCCGTGCAGGAAGACCGGTCCATATTCCCGTTCTCCGACCGTTTCTCCCTTATTAAACAGGGGGTGCGTGACATGAAGGGCGTAGAAGTCATCAGCGGCGGTGATTTCATTATTTCCAACGCCACCTTCCCCACCTATTTCATCAAAGGCACCGATGAACTGGCAGCCCAGACCAAGCTGGATGCCACGGTCTTTGCCACCCGCATCGCGCCGGCCCTGAATATTACGGTCCGCTTCGTAGGGGAAGAGCCGACCGACAAGACCACCCTGGCCTACAACAATGCCATGCGGGAAGTCTTTGCCCAGAACGGCATCGAACTGAAGGAAATCCCCAGGGAACAGAAGGGCAACCAGATCGTGTCCGCCTCCTCCGTCCGCAAGGCTCTTTCAGAAGATGACTGGGAAACGGTATACCGTATGGTGCCGAAAACCACCCTCATCTACCTGAAGAGTCCCGCCGGCCAGGAAGTCATCCGTAAAATCAAGATGACCGAAGCTTTCAAGAAAATGGAAGCAGAAGAAAAGGCTAAAGAAGAAGCAGCTGCCAAAGCGGCGAAGAAGGAGTAATTGAATTTACATCAAAAAATCCTCCCTCCTGAAAAGGAGAGAGGATTTTTTGATATGCCTTGGACACGCCCTTGCGGGCGTGAAGGTTCAGAGGGTTCAGAGGGTTCAGAAGGTGCAGAGGGTTCAGAGGGTGAAGGTGGGCGACTTTATGGACACGCCCTTGCGGGCGTGAAGGTTCAGAGGGTTCAAAGGGTGCAAAGGGTTCAGAGGGTGTTGGTAGGCGGCTGCGCCGCCAGTTTATATAAAACCCTTATAATCGCCCTTGTGGGCGATGGAAAACCATACAACCGCGCCTATGGCGCGGGGAAATGCACCCCTATTCCCCTACGGGGACTTCCACCTAAAGGTGAAACGACTCACTACATTTTGCGCGTCGCTGGCGCTCCTTCAAAATGTGTTCGCTGTGCACCCCGGAGGGGGAAGTTTACTCGCCGCTAAACTTTTGGTCTCATAAGCATCTCAAGGCATAGAGTCGCTAAAATCTCCCCCTCCGGGGGAGACGTCGCCGCAGGCGACAGAAGGGGTGCATTTCCAACGGGCCGCAGGCCCGGTTGTACGGTTTTCGCTGCCAACGGCAGCGCTGCCGGCAGGCAGCATATATAACTCATCGCCCGAAAGGGCGACACCATAACCTTTTGAACCTTCTGAACCCTTTGAACCTTCTGAACCTGGGGCGAAAAGCGCCCCCCCTATTTCAGTCCCAGTTCTTCCTTATGGGCAGTCATGCCGTCAATGCAGGCCTGCATGACAACGGAGGGGTCCAGGCCCAGCATTTCAAAGCCCTTCTTGATGACGTCCCTGCTGCAGCCGGCGGCGAAGCGTTTATCCTTGAATTTCTTTTTCAGGCCTTTGAGTTCCATGCCCGTAATGCCTTCGGGACGCATGAGGGCATAGGCCATGACTACGCCGGTGAGTTCATCCACCGTGAAGAGGCTCTTTTCAATGTCCGTGGCAGGCTCTACATCGTTATCGCAGATACCCCAGCCGTGGGAAATGATGGTCTTGATATCTTCCTCATCCACACCCTCCGGTTCCAGAAACTCCCGCACATGGTGGCAGTGTTCATTGGGATATTTCTCATAGTCCACATCATGAAGGTAACCGATGGCTTCCCAGTGGTCCTTATCTGCGTGGAAATAGTCCGCCATGGCACCCATGGCGGCACTCACTGCCATGGCATGGGTAAAGAGATGGTCTTCGGTGGTATACTTCGGTAAAATTTCTTTGGCTTTTGCCAATGTAAGCTGGCTCATAATGCATTCCTCCTTTGTATTTGTATTTTAGCATAGATGATGGGGGAGGTGTTGTCAATGACAGGCCTAGGGAAGCACTGATTAATTCATAGAGTTTGCTTTTATAAGAATTTTTATGCACTGCTTCGTCATGGGCTTCCTTAAATAGCTCGCTATTCGCGTCAGCCCATTCCTCGCATTGCATAAAAATTCAAGAATAAAAGCAAACAATGATTTAATCAGCGCTTCCCTGGCGGGCTTGATGTTTCAAAAGGGTCAGCAGATTTAAAAAATCGACAGTCCAATCTTCCGCTGCCTGCGGCGAACCTCCTTCCTGAGGAAGGAGATACATTTTCCTAAAAGTACTATTTCTTTCCAACACTCCCTTAGGAAAGCACTGATTAATTCGCAGAATCGAATTTCATATGTATTTTTATCCAATGCCGCGTCATCAGTCTCCTTAAATAGCTCGCTATTCGCGTCGACTGATTCCTTGCATTGAATAAAAATACAAGAATGAAATCCGATAACGATTTAATCAGCGCTTCCCTAGAAATGATAAAATAAAAGAAAAGACTGTGAATTTTGCCATCCGGCAGGAAGGAGACCATCATGACTGACTTGGACAGACTGAAGGATATGATAGCGCGCCATCACCGCATTGTTTTCTTTGGCGGCGCCGGTGTATCTACGGAGTCCCATATCCCCGATTTCCGTGGGGCTAATGGAATTTACCGGCAGAAGAAGGATCTTCCCTGGACACCGGAGGAAATGCTGTCCCATCATTTTTATGAGGAGCATCCGGTGGAATTTTTTACCAATTATAAAAATTTTGCAGAAGCCATGGTGTCTGCTAAACCAAACAGGGCCCATTATGCTCTGGCCAGGCTGGAGGAGGAAGGAAGACTTTCCGGCATTGTGACCCAGAATATCGACGGTCTTCACCAGAAAGCGGGCAGCCGGAATGTGATGGAGCTTCATGGCTCCATTCTTAGAAATTACTGTACCGGGTGCAGCCGTTCCTACGATGTGGACAGTTTCCTTTCCCTCTGCGCTCCTGTGCCTCACTGCCCCTACTGCGGCGGCATTGTGAAACCGGATGTGGTGCTTTATGAGGAGCCTTTGGATATGGATACCATGGAAGATGCCATGGACGCTATCCAGACGGCGGATATGCTCATCATCGGCGGCACAAGCCTGGTGGTCTATCCTGCCGCCGGTTTCATTGATTACTTTTCCGGCGATGCGCTGGTCATGATTAACCAGGATGAAACAGGAAAGGACAGCGCCTGCGACCTGGTCTTCCATGACAGCGTGGGAAAAATACTGGGAGAAGCGGTAGGAGTGTGACACGTCTTTTGGACACGCCCTGACGGGCGTGAGGGTTCAGAAGGGGCAGAAGGTTCAGAGGGTTCACAGGCCATGAGGACCTATGAACCCTCTGAACCTTAAGAACCTTCGGCCCGGTAGGGCCGTCAAACCTCGCCTGCGCAGCAGGCGTCCATGGGGTTGACTTTTCCCGCAGGCATGTTAAAATAGTTTCATATATTGAGGCTATGATGAAGAAGGAGCCGGCAGGGATTCTACAAAGGGATCCGGTACCAGTGAGACACCGGAAAGAATCGGCTGGGCTTAGTTCGCTTCGGAGCTGCCGGCTGAACGGAGTAGGCCGGACGCAGGGCTGCGTTAAAGCTTTCGAGTACAAATCAGGGTGGTACCGCGGATGAAGACTTCGCCCCTTAGTGGGGCGGGTCTTTTTTTATTCCATCCTCTTTGCATACGGAAGAAAATGCCCGGATCAATCACAGGAGGTATATACATGGATACTAAGTTGGATGAGCTGAAAGCCAAAGCGCAGGAAATACTGAAGGCCGCAAGGGATGAAAACCGTAAACAGGAAACCTATGAGGCAGTGAAGGAAAAGCTGACCGGTTTTCTGGGAGATATGAAGAAACTTCATGAAAGCGATACAACATTGTCTGACCTGGCGGATCAGGTGAGGGGACAGATTGTTTCCTTTATGGAAAAGGACCTGGATACCCTGAAGAAGGAAGCCCGGGAAAGAATCACCGCTTCCATGGATGAGAAGCAGCTGCAGGATACGAAGGTATTTTTCCTTGGCAAGAAAGGAAAGCTCACTGCCATCTTAAGAGGCATGAAGGATGTTTCTGCCCAGCAGCGTCCGGTGATTGGCGCTCTGGCCAACCAGGTACGGAGTGATGTGGAAGCTGCCATTGCAGAGAAGATGGAAGAACTGAAGCAGAAGAGACTGGAAGAAAAAATCAAGCATGAAACGGTGGATATCACCCTTCCCGCCCGTCATCATAAAATCGGACATCTCCATCCTTTGGACAAAGCGCTCCGTGAAATTATGAAATCCTTCGTCCGCATGGGCTATTCCGTAGAGGAAGGACCGGAAATCGAGCAGGACTACTACAATTTCGAATGTCTGAACCTGCCCAAGGACCATCCGGCCAGGGATATGCAGGATTCCTTCTACATTACACCGGAAATCCTGCTCCGCACCCATACCTCTCCGGTACAGGCCAGAACCCTTCGCAAACATGAACCGAATTCGCCTATCCGCATGATTGCACCGGGCAAGGTATTCCGCTGGGACAACGATGCCACCCATTCTCCCGTATTCCACCAGGTGGAAGGTCTTGTGGTGGATAAGGGCATCAGCTTTGCAGACCTGAAGGGTACGCTGGAAATCTTCCTGAAGGACCTCTTCGGTTCTGACACCAAGATTCGTTTCCGTGCCAGCTATTTCCCCTTCACCGAACCGTCGGCGGAAGTGGATATTTCCTTTGCCGCCCGTACCGGTGAGGAAGATGGGGATCCGGACTGGCTGGAAATCCTGGGCTGCGGCATGGTTCACCCCATGGTGCTGAAGCTCAATGGATACGACCCGGAAAAGGTGAGCGGCTTTGCATTCGGCATGGGCATCGAACGTATCGCCATGCTTCTTTACGGAATCGATGATCTCCGTAATTTCTATGAAAACGATGTAAGATTCCTGAAGCAGTTCTAATGGAAGGGAGATTATATAGATGAATGTTTCTTTAAAATGGCTGGGAGCCTTAGTAGATATAAAGGGAATGAATCCGGATGATATGGCGGAAACGCTGACAGTGGACGGCATTCCTGTTGAGCATGTCATCCGTCCGGGAGAAGGTATTAAGGGCGTGGTTACCGGTAAAATCCTGTCTGTGGAAAAACATCCCGACGCTGACCACCTTCTCATCTGCCAGCTGGACGTGGGGGAGGAAGAACCGGTGCAGATTGTCACCAGCGCTTCCAACGTAAAGGCAGGGCAGATTGTTCCCTGTGCCCTTTCCGGTGCCCATGTACCTGCTGCCCATGACAACAAGGCACCCGGCGGCCTTCGTCACGGCGATATCAAAATCAAGGCAGGCAAACTTCGCGGCGTGAAATCCGCCGGTATGATGTGTTCCCTGGGAGAACTGGGCATGGACGCCAACCTGTTCCCCGCCCTGAATCACGAGGGCATCCTTATCCTTCCGGAAGATACACCGGTGGGCGTGGATATTCATACACTCTATGACCTGGACGATGTGGTCTATGAAATGGAACTAACCGCCAACAGGGCAGACTGCTTCAGCATGATCGGTATGGCTCTGGAAACCGGTGCCATTTTCAAAAAGAAAGTGAACCTGCCGGAGATTTCCGTGAAAGAAGAGGGTGCTCCCATCGAAGGACGGGCCTCCGTTCATATTTCTGAACCGGCCTACTGCAAACGCTTCTGCGGACGCCTTCTGGAAAACGTGAAAATCGGCCGTTCCCCGGAATGGATTGAGAACAGACTCCGCAGCAACGGCATCCGTCCCATCAATAACGTGGTGGATGCTGCCAACTACGTGATGCTGGAAATCGGACAGCCCCTCCATACCTATGACTACGATAAAGTAGCCGGTCATTCCCTCACCTGCCGCCACGCCCATGAAGGTGAAAAAATCGTCACCCTGGACGGACAGGAAAGACAGCTCAATCCTTCGGACCTTGTCATTGCTGACGGTGATGACAGGGCAGCCTGCATAGCCGGCGTCATGGGCGGCTTTGACTCTGAAGTCACCGCTGAAACAAAGAATGTATTCCTTGAATCTGCTGTTTTTGACTCCGCTTCTATCCGCAGGACCTCTCGCCGCCTGGGCCTTCGCTCCGAAGCTTCCGGCCGCTATGAAAAAGGCATCAACCCCGCCAGAAGCGAAATGGCCATCAACCGCATCTGCCAGCTCCTGGAAGAAGAGGGCGCTGCCACCACAGCTAAAGGTATGCTGGATGAATATCCGGTCAAAGCAGAACCTCAGGTCATTAAGACCACGGTAAAGAGAATTAACGACTACATCGGCATTAACATGCCCAAGGAACAGATGATTGAGATTCTCCGGGACCTCTATTTCAAAGTGGAAGAACAGGATGGAAACCTCACTGTCACGGTTCCTGATTTCCGCCTTGACCTTAGCGGCATGCCGGATCTGGCAGAAGAAGTGGCCCGGGTATACGGCTACAAAAACATCCCCATCACCACCCCCTGGAGCGCCATTGCCAAAGGCGCCATGTCCAAGGAACAGGATGTTATTTTCCGCATCACTGACAGCCTGGTGGCCGACGGCCTCTCTGAAGTGGTAAACTACAGCTTCATGGACAAGAAGGACCTGGAAAAACTGAACTTCCCCTGGGGCCACAAGGTGTACAATGCCATTCCCATTATGAACCCCATTTCCGAAGAATATCCGGATATGCGGACCACCCTTCTTCCCGGCCTCATGCATACCCTTTCCTACAACATCTCCCAGAAGAATGAAGAAGCAGCCATCTTCGAGTCCGGCCATGTATACCAGCCTAAAGAATTGCCGCTGAAGGAACTGCCCTATGAATACGAACTTTTCTCCGGCCTCCTCTACGGAAGCCCCGACGAAGCAGGCTATCCTAATAATGGCAGGAAATACGACTTCTTTGACGTAAAAGCCATCATGGAAAACGTGCTGGAAGCCCTGGGCGTCAGGGACTATGAAATCCGCCGTTCCACCTATCCGGTTTTCCATCCCGGTATCTCCGCGGACTTTGTGAAAGACGGAAAGACCCTCATGTCCTTCGGACAGCTCCATCCGGCAGTACTGGACAAATGGGGCATCAAGAAAGAAGTCTACGGCTTTGTCATCTTTGTTCCGCACCTGATGACCATGGTGGACGAAACCATCGACTACACCAAGATTCCGAAATTCCCGGCTTCCCAGCGGGACCTCTCCCTTCTGGTGCCTGAAGAACTCACCAACGACGAAGTGGAAGAAATCATCCGCAAAGCCGGCGGCAGGCACCTGGAAACCCTCCGCCTCTTCGACCTCTACCAGGGCGAACAGGTCAAGGAAGGCTGCAAGAGCATGGCCTACAGCCTCACTTTCCGTGCAGAAGACCGCACCCTTACTGATAAAGAAGTGGATCAGTGGATTGAAAAAATCGTCAAAGCACTGGAAAAAGCAAATATTACCCTTCGCGCATAACAGCATATGTGCATAAGAAAACCCCGGAAAATCGGAATGATTTTCCGGGGTTTTTATGTAGGAATTTGACAGGCCTGGGGCGTGGGGGTTTTGGTGTGCTTCCCAAGAGCAGGATGGCAGACAGCATCCGCTGCGGAGCGGCATAAACTCATCGCCCATAGGGCGATACCACACCCTTTGAACCCTATGAACCTTCTGAACCCTTTGAACCGTCGGGGCCAGAGGCCCCGTCATTGTTACTCCGGCCCCAGGGTATCTCTCTTTTCGTTCTTGTGGCGCATATAGTTGGCCACCTTCTGGCCAGCGGTCTTCATCTGCTGCCTTGTATTCTTGAACTTGTGGAGGGTGGTGGACTTGGACTTGATATTTGGCTTCATGTCCGGGTTGATGTTACCACGCTTTACAGAGGTGGCCCTGATTTTTTCAGGATGGAGGGAGGCCCGGAGCACCGCCATGGTGCGGGCAGGCTTCAGATCCATGTCGAAGCTGTAGATGTCCACGGCTGCATAGCACAAATCCGGGTACCAGTGGATGCAGATGTGGGATTTGGGACCGTAGGCAGCGGCGGTCAGTTCGTTATCGCTTTCATGGAAGAAAGTATCCTTCACTTCCATGCCGATTTTTTCAGCAGCGTCGGTGAGAGCCTGAAGGGCAGTCTGAGATGACTCGATGGAATCCATATCGCAGTTGTAGCAGTCAATGAGCAGATGTTTTCCTATATAGTTATCCATATTTCGTTCCTTCTTTAACAAAGATTTTCATATCGGTTTCATTATAACAGAATTTTATCCGCCATGCAGTATAATTGATGCAATTCATTCGCAATAACCATAATATACATCCGCTGATGTTCCCTAATGTGAATAAATAACCGGTGAAATGTAAAATATACAGGTAAAATATTGGCTAAATTTATTTTTATGCAGAAAATATTTGACCTGGCCGCTGAAATGCTATAAAATTGATAAAAATATACAATGAATATACAGTATACATTCCGCAAAGAATGAGTTAGCCCATAAGGAGAACTATTATGAAAAGATACAGAATCATGAAAATCAAGGAAATCATCCAGAACCAGGTTATTGAAACTCAGGAGGAACTGGCGGAGGCTTTGAAGAAGGAAGGCATTGCCGTGACCCAGGCTACCGTGTCCCGGGATATCAAGGACCTCATGCTCATCAAGATTCCCTATAAGAACGGCCATTACCGCTATGCCCTTTCCAATGAAAAGCAGAGTGTCATGTCCAAGAGCCACACCGCCATCCTTTTCCAGGAAGCGGTGGTGAAGATTGATTCCGCCATGAACATGGTGGTGCTTCATACCATCCCCGGCTCTGCGTCCTCTGTGGCTTTTGCCATCGACCATTCCAAGAACGATGTCATCATCGGCACCCTGGCAGGGGATGATACGGTGCTCATCATCCTGAAGACGCCGGAGGACGTGCCGGTGCTCCTGTCCCATATCCAGGGCATGCTCAAGTCCTGAGGCGGTGGCTGATATGCTGCAGAGCCTTCATATCATCAATTTCGCCATCATTGAAGACACGGTCATTGATTTCGACCAGGGAGTCACCGTCTTTACCGGTGAAACGGGGGCGGGGAAATCCATCCTCATTGACGCCCTGGCCATGCTTACCGGCCGCCGGGCCAGCACGGACCTTATCCGCACCGGCGCCGATTTCTTCAAGGTGGAAGGTGTCTTCTACGCCGACCGCTCCATTGTGGACGAACTGAAGGAAGAGGGCATTGATTCCGACAACGGCCAGATTATTATTTCCAGAAAACTCAGCCGTTCCGGCCGGGGAATCTGCACCATTAACGGCAGTTTCTGCACCGTGAAGCAGCTGCAGAAGCTGGGAAAGAAACTGGTACGGCTCCATGAACAGAATGACAACATGGAGCTTCTTTCCATTCCCTTCTGTGAGAAAATGGTGGACTCCGGCACCCCCGCGGTGATGGAAGCCTATCAGTCCTACCGCAGCTCCTATAAGGAATGGAAGAAACTGAAGGACGCCCTGGACGACTATCGGGAAAGGAAACAGGAAAGAGAAAGACGCCTGGACATTCTGGAATGGGAACTGAAGCAGATTTCCTCTGCCTCCCTCCAGGAAGGGGAGGACGAAGAAGTGGAAAAGAAACTCCAGGTTCTCCAGAACCATGAGCGCATTTTCCGCTCCCTTAGGAGCGCCCTGGAAACCATTACCGCCGACGGCGGCCCCCAGGACTCCATTGCCGAAGCGGACAAGGAAATTTCCCAGGCCGCCCGGTACGATGAATCCCTGAATCCTATCCTGGAATCCCTCCGCTCCGCCTCCTTTTCCCTGGAAGACGCCATCGGAAGCATGGAAGACTACATTGCCAGCTCCGATTTCTCCGAAGACGAACTGGAAACCCTGCAGGATCGCAGCGAAGTCATTATGGAGCTGAAGCGGAAATACGGCCCTGAACTATCCGATGTCCTGGCCTACGAAAAGAAGGCAAGGGAAGAATACGACTCCCTGAAAGAAATCATCTACGACAACGCTGCTCTCCAGAAAAACTACGAAGACCTCACGGTGCTTCTCATGAAAAAGGCGGAAGTGCTGAATAAAGAAAGGATGAAATCCTCCGAAATCATTCTGGAAAAAGTGGTATCTTCCCTGAAAGATATGGGCATGGAAAACGCAAGGATGAAGCTCCACCTGCTTCCTGCCCAAACGCCCCTTCCCAACGGAGCGGAAGAAATGGAATTCTACTTCTCCGCCAACATGGGAGAACCCCTTCGGAGCATGAAAGATACCGCCTCCGGCGGCGAAATTTCCCGTATCGCCTTGGCCATCGAAATGGTCATTTCCCGGCTCCTTCGGCAGCAGACACTCATTTTCGACGAAATCGACGTGGGCATCAGCGGAAAAGTGGGCCTCCAGGTGGCCAGGAAAATCGCCTTCCTCTCCCACGCCATCCAGGTTCTCTGCATCACCCACCTGCCCCAGACAGCCTGTGCTGCAGACCGCCACTACAAAATCGTGAAAACCGTCTCCCGCGGCAGGACAGCCACGAAAGCCGTTCTTCTCAATGAAAAAGAACATCTGGCAGACATAGCCCTCATGATTTCCGGCAGCGACTCCTCCCAGAGCGCCCTGGAATCGGCGGTGGAAATGAAGAAAAAAGTAAAGGAATAAAAAAACTCCCATGACTTGGCGGTCATGGGAGTTTTATGTTGGGGAATGGGAAATGGGGGCTCGCCTCACTGTCATTTCGAGCGCAGCCGGTCAGCCGCCAATAGGAAAGCCTCTTATTGGGCAGGCTAGAGGCCAACTTCGGCTGACTTGGAGACTCTATGCAGAGTCTCCACAGAGTCGAGAAATCTCACTCCGGAATGATTCGCGCCGACTTATTCTTTGCATTGAATAAAAAATGCAAGAATGAAATCCGACTCTATGAATTAATCAGTGCTTCCCTGGACAGCATAATCCTCAACCTTTGCCCTTTGGGCAAAGCCCTTTTGCCCGTAAAGCGGAAATCAACCTTCCCCTTTAAACCCGGGGCCGCGCTGCGGTCCCTTACGTATTAATCACAATGGTCGAAATATCCCCGTCATTTCCTTCATCCGAGGGAGCAGTGGGAGCGGGGGCCGGCGTCTTGCCGGCCGCCTTTGCTTTGGCCTCTGCTTCCGACTTTGCTTTTGCTTCAGCGGCGGCTTTTTCTTCTGCTATGCGCTGCTGTTCAGCCCGGGTGAGGTAGACCTTGTATCTTGGTTTGGAGGATACAAGGGCGTTGATTTCAAAAAGGCGGTTCCAGGGGAAGTCGGCCGATACGGTGGCCGGGTCAAGGCCCATTTTCTTTTTGGCAAATTCCTGGATTTCCGCAATCATTTCCTCCTTGATGGCAGGGGTGGGCACCATGTTGGTGGTTTCCTTTTCTGTCATACGGGCGATGTTTTTCCGTACGTTGGCCTGGTAGGCCCAGTTGTCGATGTACTGCTCCGTAAGCATGTTCTTATGGTCTTCTTTCGACATATCCGGAGCCAGCACCGCCTGGGCGATGGCGTAGCCGATGGTGTTGGACGCCGTGTTCCAGCCGTTGTAGGCGGCCACTTTATAGAGCAGGTCGTCCTTCACCATGAGATTCATGAGGGTATTGTCGGAGCCGTTGGCAAAATACACGTCCACCATGGAAACGGGAATACCCCGGCCCACCACATTTTTCACTTCATTCATGAAATCAGTGGTGCTCTGCTTCAGCATTCCGAAATTACTGAACTGCCCCGATTCGCCGGTGGAGGCAATGGGGGTATTCACGGCCAGCACGATGTCAGGAATATTCTTCCCTGCCATGGTGCCGCCCACTGCTTCGATATGTTCGCTGATGGTTTTTCCGATGGGCTGGTTTTCATAGCTGGGCACCGTATTTTCTGCTCGTCCCAGAGGATAAATGACGGTGAAGGTGGGCTTTTGATGATTGCTGTCATTGTGGTAGCGGGCAATGAGAAGAAGAGCCAGCTGGTCGGCGCCGGGGAAGGAACCGTACCGGGAAGGGGGAAGACTTTTGGCATCCACCGCCAAATATCGGGCTTCTAAGGCGGACTGGGAATTCTTGCTGTTATCATCATGGCCTTCGCAGAAATAGGTGAAAACGCCGCTCTTCGTGTCCTTGATGAGCATGCGGTTGATGGTGTTGTTCTTCGTGCGCCGCTTGAACCAGTCCTGCAGATATTCACTGGGAATGGAAAGCTTCAGGGAAAGAAGCTCCGCGGCCTCATCGGTGGAAAGCTTTCCTGCGTCCATCTTGTCCTGAAGTCCCGACAGGCGGTACAGATCATTGCCGTACTTGGTGTAGTAATAGGGCTCCACGCCGCTGCCGGAAGCATAGGGGGTGCGCATGATGGTGCCGAAGGCGTAAATAGGGGTCTTCGGGTACTGGGCATGGAGGGCTTTGATTTTATTTTCCCGGGCCATCAGTGTATTGAGGGACTCATTATGCTTTCTGGAATCCACAAGGCCGCCGTAAATCAGGGAATCCGTGGAAATCACAGCTGCATCGGCACGGGCCATGTTCTGCTGCACCCACCGCCAGATCTGGTCCGGACTTCCCCGGAAATTCTTTCCCGACAGATATGCCCTGGGAGGAGTGAGGATAGTATACCCCGCCCTTTCCGCTGTGGAAACGGTGTAATCAAGGCTCACAGGACGGTCATCCTGGGGCACCAGCAGAATCGTTTTCGCATCCACGCCGCTCACAAAAGCGGTGAGGCAGGCAGTCAAGGCAAGAAGACAAATTTTCTTATGAAAAATCAATGGTTTATACCTCCGTATCAAAGGATTAATCTGTATTATTATATCATGGGTAAATTGGGAAGGGTAAATGATTTTTAATATATGTGCAGTTCTGCTTTTTCCTACCATGAAGTGCGGCCACATATCCTTATGGAATGATTCCTGCTTCTTGAAAATGTCAAAATTTTTATTTTCCTACTTCACATATTTCATTCTCGCGGTATGTATATAGTAGAGGGACATGAAAAGCCCGCGGTTCTACCGGATATCACTCCATATGTTTCTAAGATGGCCATAAGAAATGATCCTATGGAGTGATGGAAAGCAGAAAAGGGTACCGCTTTTCTTCCCCACCTTACTCGGCCGGGAAGGTAAAGCAAAAATAACAGAGAAATCCAGGACTTCAGACATCTATCGCGGCAGAAATGACGGGAGACTTGGGGGAAGCACTGATTCATTCACAGAGTCTGCTTTCATAAAAATTCGTATGAAATCAGAATCTGCAAGGAAATCATTGCTTCCCTAGGTGCAGCAGCGGCCGTAGATCATGCAGACACCAAACTCATTGGGCATAGGGGATGGGAGGGCACTGGGTTTCTTTGTGGTAAAAAAGCAGCTTCGTGTGAGGCTGCTTTTTGCTTTCATGAAGGGAATAACACTACGGCACCTGCCGAATGGTCACGCTCCTTCCCCAGGTGGCAATTCTGCATAGGATTGCCAAGTCGGGCAAAGTTGGCCCTGTGTAGAGCAACAATGGAGCAACATTGTCATTCTTAACCTCGTAACCCTATGTGGTCAGACACCGAAAGGAAGGCCCTTTTATGGGCAGGCTAAGGGCCAATTTGTCTGCCCTTGGAAATCCTTTGCAGGATTTCCACTCACTCAAGGGGCAACGAGAATGAAGAGGGGCACTTTCCTTGTGTTTGCCCGACCGGGATGGAGCTGGGCGGAGCCCTGAGGATAGGTCCAAGAAGATTTTTGAAAATTTTTTTCTTCCAGAGGGTCTATAAATCGAACCTCAAACGATATTAATAATAGAGGAATGAAAAGACCTCATGAGATGATGAATCCGATTTCCAAACTGCCATTTTCCACATCCGCGGTAAGGAGAAGGGCAGGGGAATGAAGAAACATCAGGGAATTCCATCTTTTCAATCCTCCCTTCTTCTACAATCGGCCGATGATAGAAAGAAAACAGTGCAGTACCAAAAAACAGAAGACAGAAAAGCAATAAGGAAGAGCGCTCGCAGGACGTTCTTCTCCCTGATGTGCGTATCCCTGGGATACACAAGTCGAGAAATGTTGGCCCGCTTAGAACGAGAGTGAATGTCAATGATATGATTCCCCTTGCACACCCTTTGCCGCATAGCGGCGTTTCTCTCAAGGGGCAACGGTAATTTTGCGGGCCTTTCCATGGTTTTCCCGATACTCCCCTGACAGGCTTTTCTGTTTTTGGCGTGGGGCTCCTTTGAAGGGAGCTCTTTTTCATATAAAAAAAGCACCCTTGCAGGATGCTTTTTTTGGCGGAGCAGGTGGGATTCGAACCCACGGGCCCCGAAGGGCTAACGGATTTCGAGTCCGCCTCGTTATGACCACTTCGATACTGCTCCATATAAAATTATGAGCGCCGATGGGTGAAGAATTCATCCATTAATGCCTGGCATTCTTCTTTGCAGATGCCGGAGGTGACTTCCATGGTGTGGTTCAGCACAGAAGAGGAGGTCAGATGAAAACGGGAATCCACTGCTCCGTACTGGGGATTGGCAGAGCCGTAGATGAGTCTTGACACTCTTGCATTTAAAAGAGCGCCGGCACACATCGGACACGGCTCTATGGTAACATAAAGGGAGGCGCCAGTCAAACGCCACCTTTTGAGGAAGGCGGCGCCTTTCCGGATGGCCGTTATTTCCGCGTGGGCGGTGGGGTCCTTTGCCTTTTCTTTTTCATTGTGGCCGGCGGCGATGATGAGGTCTTTGTATACCAGCACGGCGCCGATGGGGATTTCTCCTTCATCCGCTGCTTTTTCTGCTTCTTTCAGGGCCAGCAGCATATATTCTCTGTCTGTCATATTTCCTCATTTCTTAAAAGAATGTTTTTTCTAAAATTATCATAATCAATGTGGAAATAAATGGCAAGGCAGGGTAGAATAAAGAAAGGCAATAACCATATTTCTAACGGAAGGTGAAAATCCATGGCAGAAGAAAAAAGAGTGAATCTGAAGGCAAAGAAGTTTGAAGCGTATATCCAGAAGAATAATATGAATTTCTTCAATAAGAATGAGGTCCATGATGAAGCGGACACGGTGGTGTTCCAGTCCAATATCAAGGTGGAGGGACAGACCATTCCCATGGGCATCATTACGGACAATACCATTTACACCATCATCCGCGTGCAGGTGGGAAGCCAGCTGGTGAAGGATGCCAATAAGGCAAAGTTCCTGGAATACCTGAATGGTTTGAACAGGAGCTACAAGGTTTTCAAGTATGTGGCTGCAGAAGACGGTTCCATTTTCCTGGACTGCTGCCTGCCCAGCACCAACGACAGCTTCGATCCCGAAATCGTACGGGTGGTGCTTGATGTGGTGGTGGATCACCTGAATTCTGAATATAAGAATATTATGAAAGAAGCCTGGGAATAAGGACTTCTTCCCCGGAGCGTGAAGCTCCGGGGATTTTTTTATGAAACAGGGAGGAGCGGTGCTTTCCTGTATTCCCGAAGGGGCCTGCCGCTGCGCGGCAGAGGGGCTTATGGCATCCATCGGGCCTTCCGGCCCTCGGTGCCAAGGGTTGTGTCCGCAAGAGTAAAGAGACGGGGAGCCAATCCCCAGCCCCAGTCCCCAATCCCGATGGTGCCATACCGCCCCGCTGACTGGTATTTACCGGCAGTTCAGTCATTTACTCTTTTTACCGAGATCCTTCGCTTGCGCTCAGGATGACGGTGGAAGGCGGGGATCCCTAGTCCTGATTTTTTATTGAGAATGATAATATGCGGTAGTCATTGAGAATAGGAATAAAAGGTGATAAAATAGACAGGAAAATAGGTATGAGAATTGAGGATTTTTTATGAATAGAGACAAGCAGAACTATAAATGGCATATCAAAATCCATAGGGAAGGGGAGGAGATTCCTTCTTTTTTCGCTTCCCATGGCATTCCAAGGGAGCTCTCCCGGATTCTTCTGCACCGGGGCATTGACAGTGAAGAGAAGCTGTCCCATTTCCTTTATGATAATCTGGAGAATCTGTCGGATCCTTTTCTTATGAAAGGCATGAAGGAGGCGGTGGATCGCATTCTGCAGGCCATAGATAATCATGAAAAAATCGTGGTCTATGGGGACTATGATGTGGATGGAATCACCTCTACTTCCATTATGATGCGCTGCCTTTCTTCTCTTGGGGCTGATAAGGGGTACTACATTCCCCAGAGGGAAAAGGAAGGGTACGGATTGAACCGGGAGGCGGTGAATCATCTGGCGGATGAAGGATACAGCCTTTTGATTACGGTGGACTGCGGCATCAGTTCCGCCGCCCTTATCAGCGAAGCGCCGAAGGGGCTGGATATTATCGTCACCGACCATCATACGCCGCCGGAGGTGCTTCCTTCCTGCGTGGCGGTTTTAAATCCCCATCAAAAAGACTGTCCCTATCCCTATAAGGAGCTGGCAGGATGCGGCGTGGCCTATACTCTCTGCCGGGGGCTGTATCTGAAGCGGTTTGGCAGGGATTATGACGATACGGTGGAACTGGCGGCTCTTGGTACCATTGCCGATGTGGTGTCCCTTACCGGAGAAAACCGGATTCTTGTGAAGGAGGGAATGAAGCGGTTCATCCATACGCCCATCAAGGGGCTGGCGGCGCTTCTCAAGGCTTCCGGCATTGTCCACGATGATACCACTTCTATCAAGCGGGCGGACCAGGTGTCTTTCGGACTGGCGCCGAGGCTTAATGCGGCAGGCCGCATTGCCCATGCCTCCGAGGGGGTTCGGCTCATGACCACGGAGTCTTCGGAAGAAGCGGAAAGGCTGGCGCAGAAGCTTTGTGAAATTAACACCACCAGACAGCAGATTGAGCGGGACATTTTCGAGCAGGCGAAGAGCCGCATGGCGGAGCTTGGCATAGAGAAGGACATGGCCCTGGTGGTGGACGGAAAGGACTGGCATCCCGGTGTCATCGGTATCGTGGCATCCCGCATTCTGGAGTCCTGCCACCGGCCGGTGTTTGTGCTTACCGTAAGGGACGGCGTAGGGAAGGGATCCTGCCGGAGCATTCCTGCTTTTAATATTTACGAAGCCCTTTCCGCCCAGTCGGACATTCTGCTTCAGTTTGGCGGCCACAAAATGGCAGCGGGCTTTTCCATTGCCGAGGAGAAGATACCGGAGTTCCGGCGGCGCATGAATGAGTATGCTGCGTCGGTTTTAACAGAGGAGGACTGCATTCCGGTGCTGGACGTGGAGGAGGAACTCACTATGGAAGATGTGGGCCTCGATTTCATCCATTCCCTTGACCTTCTGGAACCCTGCGGCGCCGACAATCCGAAGCCCCTCTTTGCCATGAACCATGCCTTTGTGGAAACAGCCCGGCACATGGGCGCTGACGGACGGCATTTCAAATGCCAGCTCTCCGGAAAAGAGGGCCTGGTGGATGCCATTTTCTGGGGCGTCGGGGAGGAGAGTCCCTGCCAGGCAGGGGATGTGGTGGACCTGGTTTTCGAACCGGAGGTGCATGAATGGTACGGCGAGCATGTGCAGCTCATCGGCAAGGACATCCGGCAGGAAGAGGTCTGTCTCCTCACCCGGGATTACCTGGCCGATGTATACCGGAAGCTCATGGTGATTCTCCGCAGCATGGCCAAGCCGGTGAGGGAGGTTCATTACCTGATGAGAAAGAAATATGGCTTTGAACCGGTGAAGATGGGCATGGCTCTGGCGGTGTTCGAGGAGCTGGAAATCCTGTCCCGGTTCAGTCGGAACGGCGAGGATTTCTACCAGAAGCGGATGGTGAGCCGCAAACTTGATCTTTTAACTTCTTCTATTTATAGAAAACACATGACCCGGGGAGGTGGACGAAATGAATGAAATCACGGATAAAAAGGAAAATATACAGGAAGAGGAACCGGCCCTTCCGAAAACCACCAATCTGGCCGGCGTATTTAACCAGAACCTGAATGAGGAAACTATCCATACCGATGCATCCGCTTCCACGCTGGCTGAATTCCTGATCCACCAGGAAGAGTATGTGGAAAGGCAGAAGCAGAAGAAGGACTGGGGCGGCGAGAAGGAAGAAGAATACAAGCGCCTCATGGATAAGGTGAAGACCTATATCAAGGATGAAAAGAGTCTGGAGGCTATCCAGGAGGCCTATGAGCTGGCCAGCAAGGCCCATGCGGCCCAGGTCCGGGCCACCGGTGAGCCCTATATTATCCATCCCCTGGCGGTGGCCTACATTCTGGCGGAGCTGGAAATGGATCCCCAGGGCATTATGGCCGCTCTCCTCCACGATGTGGTGGAGGATACGGAATATACGCTGGAAGACATTAAGATGATGTTTGGCGAAGAGGTGGCTTTCCTGGTGGACGGGGTGACAAAACTCTCCCAGTTCCACTACAAGGACAAGGAAGATCAGCAGCTGGAAAATTTCCGTAAAATGTTCCTGGCCATGGCCAAAGATATCCGGGTGGTTGTTATCAAGCTGGCGGACCGCCTCCACAATATGCGTACCCTTGGTGTATTCCGCAGGGAAAAGCAGCAGCGCATTGCCAAGGAAACCATTGAAATCTATGCGCCCCTGGCTCACCGTTTGGGGATTTACAACATTAAGTGGGAACTGGAGGATCTCTGTTTCCATTACCTGCACCCGGAGGAATACTATGACCTGGTGCGGCAGATGAAGCAGAAAAGGAAGGCCCGGGAGGAAATCGTCAATGATACCATGCGGGTGCTCCACGACCACATCGAAGAAGCAGGCATTAAAGCTACTATCACCGGCAGGCCCAAGCATTTCTACAGCATTTACAAAAAAATGAAAAGGGATAATAAAGATTTGTCCCAGATTTATGACCTCTATGCGGTACGTGTCATTGTGGATACCATTCCCCAGTGCTATGCGGTGCTGGGCATTGCCCACTCCCTGTGGAAGCCGCTGCCCAACCGTTTCAAGGATTACATTGCCGTGCCGAAACCCAATATGTACCAGTCCCTCCATACCACCGTCATCGGTACAAAGGGGCAGCCGGTAGAAATCCAGATCCGCACCTGGGAAATGCACCACATTTCCGAATACGGCGTGGCGGCCCACTGGCGGTACAAGGAAGGAAAGCAGGCGGGTTCCAAGGATTTCGACGCGAAAATCAGCTGGCTCCGCCGTATTCTGGAATGGCAGGATACAAGCAATCCCAAGGAATTCATGAACGCATTGAAGCTGGATGTATTCTCCGATGAAGTCTTTGTCTTCACACCAAAGGGGGATGTCATCAACCTGCCGAAGGGTTCCATTCCTATTGACTTTGCCTACCGTATCCATACGGAGGTAGGCAATCGCTGTGTGGGAGCCAAGGTAAATAATAAAATCGTTCCTCTGGATACGAAACTGAAGAACGGTGATATCGTTTCCATCATTACTTCCAAAACAGGAAAGCCCAGCTACGACTGGATTAATATGGTGGGCGCCGCAGACTCCAAGGCGAAAATCAGGAGCTGGTTCAAGAAGGAAAACCGCAGCGAAAATATTTCCAGAGGCCAGGAGGCCCTGATCCAGGAGGCGGACCGGCTGGGTTATGAGTGGAAGAAGCTCATTGCCAAGGACCGCCTTGCCCAGGTGGCCAGGACCTTCAACAACATGAGCACCGAAGACATGCTGGCGTCCGTAGGATTTGGCGGCGTGGCGGTGAAGAGCGTCATCCTGAAGCTCACGGAGCTTTACAAGCGGGAGCTGAATGAGGAGAAGCCTGTGGCACAGAAGACCGCCAAGGCCCTGGAAAATCTGAAAATGCGGAACGTGAAGACCCGCTCCAACAGCGGCGTGCTGGTGAAGGGGGAGGAAGGACTGGTGGTACACCTGTCCAAGTGCTGCAACCCCGTGCCCGGCGATGATATCGTCGGATTTGTCACCCGCGGCCGCGGCGTGTCGGTGCATCGGGCGGACTGTCCCAATGCCATCAATTTCCCTGACAAGGACCGTATGATTGACGTGTCCTGGGAAGAGCAGACAAACAGCATGTTCCTGGTGACCATCGAGGTTATCAGTTATGACAGGACCGGCCTCATGGCGGACATCCTGGCGGCGCTGACGGAAATGAAACTTTCCGTTTCCAAGGCCAATGTGAAGGTAGAAAACAACGGCATGGCAGTCATGCATCTGGGCATCCAGATCAAGGACCTGCAGCAGCTGGATTATATTATGACGAAAATCAGAAGAATCAAGGGCGTCCATTCAGTAAGACGCATGCATTCCATGCAGGGAGAATAACTATGAGAGCAGTCGTACAGCGCTGTAACTGGTGCAGAGTGGATTCGGAGGGGAAAGAAGTTTCCTCCATCGGGAAGGGCCTTTCCGTCCTTCTCGGCATGAAAAAGGGAGATACCGAAAAGGACGCAGACTATATCGCCGATAAAATCCTGCACCTTCGCATTTTTGAAGACGAGGCGGGAAAACTTAACCTGTCCCTTCTGGATATCAAAGGGGAGCTTTCCATCGTTTCCCAGTTTACCCTCTACGGTGATGCCCGCCATGGCAGGCGGCCCAGCTTTACCGAGGCTGAAGCGCCGGACAGGGCGGATGCACTCTACCGCAAAGTGGTGGAAAAGTGCGAAAGCGAAGGCCTCACCGTGGGCACCGGCGTTTTCCGCACCTACATGAAGGTGGCTTTGGAAAATGACGGGCCCGTCACCATCCTTCTTGACAGTGAAAAGAATTTTTGAAACCGGGGTTATATGATGAAGATTATGTACATGGTCCTTGGACCTTTTATGACAAATACATATATCCTGTACAATGAGGAAACCATGGAAGGTCTGGTGGTGGACCCTTCTTTTTCGCCGGAGCAATATATCAAGGCCATTGAAGAAAAGAAAATCCACCTTACCTCCATTTTCCTGACCCACGCCCATGTGGACCATATGGCCGGTATGAACGAGCTTAGGAAGGCCTTTCCAGAGGCCAGGATGTACATGGATAAAAGGGACAGGCCCTTCCTCCGGGACCCGGAGAGGAACCTTTCCTACATGTTTCCTACGCCCACCCTGGTGGATGACGCCGATGTGTGGGTGAAGGACGGCGATGAAATCGAAACCTCGGGCTATACATTCCAGGTCATCGACACGTCCGGCCATACACCCGGCGGGATTTCCTTCTATCTGAAGAAGGAAGGCATCGTATTTACGGGAGACTCCCTTTTCCAGGGCTCCATCGGCCGCACCGATTTCCCCGGCGGCAGTATGAAAGAACTCACCGGCAGCATCAGGAAGAACCTTTTTGCCCTGCCGGACAGCACGGTGGTCCTTTCCGGACACGGTGAACAGACCACCATCGGACAGGAAAAGAGGACAAATCCCTTCCTCACCGGAGGCATCCTATGAAATGGGGCGTTGAATTCTGGCTGCGGGTGGCCATTGCGGCAGGTTTTACGGCCATCATTATTGCGGCGCCGTCGGTGCTCTTTCCCTTCGTTGTGTCTCTTATCATCACCACCCTTTTGAACCCCGTGGCCCATGCGGTGTATGGACAGGCACAGAAAATGGGATGGAAGAAGTTTCCCTATGACTTTGCCATCCTTTTTTCCTTTGCCCTTTTCATTGCGGTGATTTACCTCATCGGCGTCCACATTTTTGTACCTTTCATTTCTGAATTCCAGGAATTCATCAAAAGCGTACCGGGCATGCTGGCCGCAGTACAGCAGGCCATTCCGGAACTGGAAAAGCAGTACCAGCTTTCCCTCATGCCGCCGGAAGCGAAATCCCTTCTGGCCCGCATCCTGCAGGACATCGGAGAATATACCCTGCGTATTGCTTCCTTCAGCCTGTCTGCCATTTTCAGCTTTGCCAGCACGGTGGTAGAACTCATCGTGGTTCCCTTCATCACCTTCTACATGATGAAAAGGGGCGGCTATTTCGTAAACGCATTCATCCATATTTTCCCGGACCGCTTCCATAACCATCTGGAAGAACTCTTTAAGGAAATCCATTTCGTCCTGAATGCCTACATCCGGGGCCAGCTTCTTCTTTCCACCCTTATGGCAGTGGTGGTATTCATAGGCATGTGGTCCCTCCATATTCCTTATCCCCTGGTCATCGGCCTTTTAGCGGGCATTGTGGAAATGATTCCGTTAATCGGGCCGATTATCGGCGCCATCCCGCCGGTGCTCCTGGGTCTTCTCCAGGGGACGGCCGTCATGCTGCAGGTCATCGTATTCTATGTCATCGTGCAGCAGGTGGACGGCCACTTCGTCATGCCAAAGCTCATGGGGAGCATTATTAATGTACACCCCGTGGCTATCATTGCCGGCGTCCTCATCGGCGGCAAAATCTTCGGCGTTCTGGGCATGATGATTGCAGTCCCCCTGGTGGCGGTGCTGCAGATTCTTTTGAAGCACATGTGGTTTTATGACAGATATAAAAAAGTAAGATAATGGAGGGATTATGCGTAACATGAAGAAATCAACCATTATGAACACCCTGAAAAAGAAAATCAGGGAGCATAAATACAAATTCACCACCCAGCGCCAGATCATCCTGCAGGCCTTCCTGGACAGCAAGGAAAACCATATGAGCGCCGAAGACGTGTATGAAATGGTGCGGGATGAAAACCCCGATATCGGTCTGGCCACAGTGTACCGTTCCTTGGAACTCTTCACCCATCTGGAACTCTTGAAAAAACTGGACTTTGGCGACGGCAGGAGCCGCTATGAATTAAACGATCATAACCTGTCCCACTCCCACCATCATCTCATCTGCCTTGGCTGCGGCAAGGTGACGGAATTCTCCTACGACTTCCTTAATGAGGTCAAGGAAAAAATCAAAAAAGAAAACGGTTTTGACATTGTGGACTACCAGCTCAAATTCTACGGCTACTGCAAGGACTGTGCAAAGAAGAACCAGAATCTGTGAGGGACACGCTTACGGGCGTGAGGGTTGACGGGGCTGTCGCCCCGAGGGTTCTAAAGGGGCTAAAGTTTGACACGGCCTTCGGCCGTGAGGGTTGTGGTAGGCGCCCTTCAAAAAGAAGGGGCGCCAGTTTGTATAAAACCTTTACAACCGGGCTTCGCCCGGGGAAAACAAGCCAACCGCCCTTACGGGCGGGGAAAACCGTACAACCGGGCCTAACGGTCAGTCGATTAAAAGGAAGGCCCTTTTATGGGCAGGCTAAGGGCCAACTTCGACTGACTTGCACATTCTCTGCAGAATGTGCACAGCGCGAGGAAAATGCACCCCTTCTGCCGCCTTCGGCGGCGTCTCCCCCGGAGGGGGAGATTTTAGCGGCTCTATGCCTTGAGATGCTTATGAGGCCAAAATTTTAGTGGAGAGTAAACTTCCCCCTCCGGGGGAAGTGGTGCGCAGCACCAAAAGGGGTGCATTTCCAGCGGGCCGCAGGCCCGGTTGTACGGTTTTCGCTGCCTCCGGCAGCGCTGCCACCAAAGGTGGCATATAAAACTCATCGCCGCCAAAGGCGGCGATACCACAACCCTCAGCGGCGAAGCCGCTGTCAAACCTAAGAACCCTCCGGCCGAAGGCCGGTCAAACTTCAGAACCTTTTCCGCCCCTTTGAACCCTTGGGGCCAAAGGCCCCGACGAAGTCCAATTTCAATTTGCCAACAACCCCTGTAAGATGGTACAATTTAATTTGTTAATGTATCCGGAAAGACTTTTCCGGAAGAATGCCTTTGCAGGAAAGTCTGCAAAAATAAAGAGGTGTCATTATGCAGGCATTAAAAGGAACCCATGATATTCTGCCTGAAGAAGTGTACAAGTGGGATTATATGGAAGGAGTCATCCGGGATGTATGCGCCCGGTATGGATACAAGGAAATCAGGACTCCTATAATTGAAGCCACCGAGCTTTTCCAGCGCGGTATCGGCGATACCACCGACGTGGTAACGAAGGAAATGTATACATTTACTGACAGGGGGAACCGCTCCGTCACGCTCCGTCCGGAAAATACGGCCTCCGCTGTCCGTGCTTATCTGGAACACAAAATGTACGGCGACCAGCAGGTACATAAGATGTTCTACATCGGATCCATGTTCCGCTATGACCGTCCCCAGGCCGGAAGGTACCGGGAATTCCATCAGTTTGGTTTGGAAGTGCTGGGCGCTTCTTCTCCTTTGGCTGATGCGGAGGTCATTGCCATGGCCTGTGAAATTTTCCACAGACTGGGATTGAAGGACCTGGATCTCCACCTGAATTCCATCGGCGATAAGAACTGCCGTCCTGCTTACCGGCAGAAGCTGATTGAATTCTTTGAAGGAAAGAAGGACCAGCTCTGCGATGACTGCAGGGAAAGGCTCTACAAGAATCCTCTCCGTATCCTGGACTGCAAGGAAGAAGGATGCAAAAAGGCTTCCATCGGTGCTCCGGAAATTACGGACTATCTCTGTGATGACTGCCATAAAAAATTTGAAGCCGTGAAGCATTACTTGGATGGACTTGGCATTTCCTACACCGTAGATCCACGTCTGGTGCGCGGCCTTGATTACTACACCAATACGGCCTTTGAAATCCAGTATCCGCCCCTTGGCGCCCAGAGCGCTGTATGCGGCGGCGGCCGGTATGACGGACTGGTAGAAGAAATCGGCGGTCCCTCCACACCAGGCATTGGCTTTGCCATCGGTTTGGAAAGACTTCTCCTGGCTCTGGAAATGCAGAACCTCATTCCTGCGCCGAAAGCGCAGAAGCGGGTGTACATTGCAGCCCTTGGAGAAGACGCTGTGGCTGAAGGTTTCAAAATCCAGGAAGAACTCCGGGGCCTGGGTGTTTTGACGGACATGGACCTGCAGGGAAGAAGCCTCAAGGGGCAGATGAAGCAGGCCGGTAAACTGGATTCCCAGTTCACCGTCATCATCGGCAGCAATGAATTGGAAAAAGGTGCAGCCGCTGTGAAGAACATGGCTGACGGAACCCAGAAGGACATTCCCTTTGCAGAAGTAGCCGGTTATATTTCAAAGGAAGAACATCACTCATAAGAGTTGATTCTTTTATAAATACATTATTTTAAAGAGGTGCTCTAATATGGAAACAATGGCAGGGATGAGAAGATCCTGCGGATGCGGTAAGGTAACGGAAAATGACGTTGGTAAGGAACTGACACTGGCAGGGTGGGTGAATACCCGCCGCGACCACGGCGGCCTGATTTTCATCGACCTCCGCGACAGAAGTGGTATTGTACAGCTGGTATTAAGCCCCCAGTACGGTGAAGAAGCTTTCCACAAGGCTGAAGGCGTAAGAAGCGAATACGTGCTGGCTGTAAAAGGCAAGGTCCGCGAAAGAAGCGCTGACACCGTAAACCCGAAGATGAAGACTGGCAAGGTGGAAGTGGTGGTTTCCGAACTCCGCGTCCTGAACAAGGCAAAGACTCCGCCATTCTATGTGGAAGATGGTATTGACGTAGATGAAAATGTTCGCCTGAAATACCGTTATATCGACCTGAGACGTCCGGAAATGCAGAATCATCTCATCATGAGACATAAGATTGTCCATGAAATGAGAACATTCCTGGATGAAAACGATTTCCTTGAAATCGAAACCCCCATGCTCACCAAGAGCACCCCGGAAGGCGCCAGAGACTATCTGGTACCAAGCCGTGTAAATCCGGGCAAATTCTACGCTCTTCCCCAGTCCCCGCAGCTTTTCAAACAGCTCCTCATGGTTTCCGGTCTGGAAAGATACTTCCAGGTAGCCCGCTGCTTCCGCGATGAAGACCTCCGCGCCGACCGCCAGCCTGAATTCACCCAGCTGGATATGGAACTGTCCTTTGAAGACCAGGATTTCATCCTTGACCTCATGGAACACATGATGCAGAGGGTATTCAAGAAGGTTCTGAACAGAGATATTGAAATCCCATTCAAGAGAATCAAATGGGACGATGCCATGAACCTCTACGGCTCCGATAAACCGGATCTCCGTTTCGACATGCATTTCTATAATATTTCTGACCTCCTCCGTGACACGGGCTTTAAGGTATTCCGTTCCGTTCTTGACAACGGCGGTGTAGTGAAAGCTATCAACGTCAAAGGCGATGCTGCCATTCCGCGCCGCGAACTGGATGGCCTCGTCGACTACGTAGGCCACTACGGCGCCAAGGGGCTTGCCTGGATCGGCTTCAACGAAGACGGCAGCCTGAAATGCCAGATTACCAAATTCCTGGGCGAAGATAAAATCCGTGAAATCGGCAAAGCCTGCGAAGCTGAAAAGGGCGATCTCGTCCTCATCATCGCCGACAAGCCGAAGGTGGTGGCCCAGGCTCTGGGCGAACTGCGCCTTGAAATGGCCCGCCGCATGAACCTCATCGACCCCAATGAATTCTGCTTCCGCTGGGTTACCGATTTCCCCATGTTCGAATACAGCGAAGAAGAACACCGCTATGTGGCTGAACACCATCCATTCACCGCTCCGCGGGATGAAGATGTGCAGTACCTCCTGACCGACCCCTCCAAGGTTTATGCCAAGGCCTATGATATGGTTCTGAACGGCGTAGAAGCCGGCGGCGGCTCCCTCCGTATCTACCAGGAAGATCTGCAGGAAAAGGTATTCAAAGCCATCGGCATTTCCCAGGAAGAAGCAGAGCAGAAATTCGGCTTCCTGCTGGATGCATTTAAATACGGTGCTCCGCCCCATGCCGGCATTGCCCTGGGCCTTGACCGCCTCGTCATGCTCATGCTCCACCTGGACTCCATCCGCGATGTCATCGCCTTCCCGAAGACCCAGAGCGCCATCGACCCGCTCACCCAGGCTCCGTCCACGGTGGCAGACAAGCAGCTCAAGGAACTTCATATCAAAGTAGATATCAAAAAGGAAAAAGATCTCTTTGAAAAGGCATAAATCTTTGTCATAGTCTTGTAAAATGATGGGATTTTTGCTACACTATCTGTAAAGAAACCCTGCTGTGCACGTCGTGCCTTCTTATTTTGAACCAACACCTTTATAACGGGAGTTCAGCGCTGATGAGGTGAGTCAATGCCCCGTATGGGGACTGTTCAAGAAACCTTGTCTCAAGAACACCCACCTGCAATTATGCAGACTCAAAATACGGCAATAAACGACATGGTGGGGCTGTAAACAATCAAGCCGTCAAGTTTTTCTTGGCGGCTTTTTTGATGGGATTTGAGGGGCATGATTTCGGTGTGGGGGTTCAGAGGGGAAAAGGTTCTTAAGATTGACAGCGCCTGCGGCGCTGAAGGTTCTTAGGTTTGACGGCCCCATGGGGCCGAGGATTGTGGTGGGCGCCCTTATGGACACGCCCTTTGGGCGTGAGGGTTGACGGCCCTTCGGGCCGAAGGGTCTAAAGGTGCTTAAGTTTGACATGGCCTGCGGCCATGAGGGTTGTGGTGGGCGCCTTTTAAATGATAGAAGGCGCCAGTTTGTATAAAACCTTTACAACCGCCCTGACGGGCGAAGGGAAAACATGCAAACCACGCCTTCGGCGTGTTGGAAATGCACCCCTATTCCCGCCTGCGGCGGTACTTCCCCCGGAGGGGGAAGTACCGCCGCGTCATGCAGCTTATTGGAAAGTACCCATAGTGCCCCCGTCAGGGGGAAAGGTGGTGCCGCAGGCACCAAAGGGGGAGAGCCACCGGAGGTGGCTGATTCACCGTAATGATTAGCGGGATTTAAGCAGAAAAAGGCAACCCCGTAACGTTCCTGCGTCCCCTTTAGGGGAAGAGGGCCACGAAGTGGTGAAGGGGTGTATGAGGTGATAAACCGAAAAGACACTCTACGCTGCCCTGACTGCCAATCGGCAGCCTTCTCGACGACTGGTATTTATCTACATTTCTCTTTCACTTGCGATTCTTACTGAGATTCTTCGCCTGCGGCTCAGAATGACGGTTGGGGCGGGAAGGAAATCCCGTAACGCAGTCTGACGTCTGATTTCTAACTTCTATCGTCTAATCCACGCTGTTCCTCCGTCGCCTACGGCGACACCTCCTTCCTAAGGAAGGAGGCCAAAAACTGTGGCGGAGCCGCCACCTCCCCCTGAGCGTCAGCGAACACAACCCTTCTACACAACCCGCCGCCGCAGGCGGCCATAACCTCCAGCCCCGCAGGGGCTGGCCCCCCCTCTGAACCCTCACGCCGCAAGCGTGTCAATAGCGGCCCCATGGAAAATCTGTTTGATTTTTCTTCCCATCCATGGGATAATATAGGGGAAACATTTGTATTTGAGCGAGGCACTGATGATGGACTCTTTATTTGACTATGATAATGGCAGACCTGTTTCCTATGCCCCCCTGGCGGACCGCATGCGGCCGGAGAGGCTGGAGGATATTCTGGGGCAGGAGGGGGCTGTGGGGAGGAATTCCTTTCTTTACCGTATGATTGAGAAGGATACCATTCCTTCCATCCTTCTTTTTGGACCGCCCGGCTGCGGGAAGACCACCATTGCTTCTGTTATCGCGAAGATGACACACAGCCATTTTGTGAAGCTCAATGCCACGGCCAGCGGCACGAAGGATATCCGGGATGTGGTTTCCCATGCGAAGGAGGAGCTTTCCTATTATCGAAGAAGGACCATTGTGTTTATCGACGAAATCCATCGTTTCAACAAGGGACAGCAGGACCTGCTTCTGCCTTATGTGGAAGACGGTACCATTATCCTCATCGGCGCCACTACGGAGAATCCTTATTTCGAAATCAACCGCCCCCTTCTTTCCAGGGTGCGTCTTATCCACCTCCACGGGCTGTCGGAGGATGCGGAAATGGCTATCCTCCGCCGGGCACTTACGGATACAGAGAAGGGCCTTGGAAACTACGGCTACCAGGCGTCGGATGATGTATTGAAAATGATTGCTTCCTATGCCTCCGGCGACATCCGCATGGCCCTGAATCTTCTGGAGCAGGCGTCGTCCCTTCTTCCCATGAAGGGGACTTTGACGGCGAAAGAAATTAAAGAGGTTGCGGGAGACCATGCATCCGTATATGATAAGAACAGCGATTATCATTATGATATTGTGTCCGCTTTTATTAAAAGCATGCGGGGAAGCGACCCTGATGCGGCCCTTCATTATCTAGCCCGCATGATTGACGGGGGAGAGAAGACATCCTTTATTTCCCGGCGCATTATGATCTGCGCCGCTGAAGATGTGGGTCTGGCGGACCCACGGGCCCTTTCGGTGGCAGTGGCGGCAGCCCAGGCATCGGAAATGGTGGGGCTGCCGGAAGCGAGAATTCCTCTGGCTGAAGCGGTGCTTTACATCTGTCTGGCGCCGAAGAGCAACAGCGCCGTGGTGGGTATTGACAATGCCATGGATGAGGTGAGGACCCGGTCGGACTGGTCCATTCCCGATTACCTGAGGGACGCCCATTACAGCGGCGCCCATGAAATGGGTCACGGAAACGGCTACCTATATCCCCATGATTTCGGCGGCTGGGTGGACCAGCAGTATCTTCCCAAAGAGCTCAGCGGTCATGTGTACTATAAACCGGTTCGGAACGGGGAGGAAGCTTCCATTTCCCAAAAATGGGAAAAGCGGAGAAATAAAAAACAGGAGTGAGTTATTGTCGGTATGAGGAAAAAGACCACTTCCGCCAGACGGCGGGCAAATGATGGATCTAAAAATTATGAAATATCAGGAATCGTTATCTTCTGCTTCGGCATTTTTGCCTTTATCAGCCTTTTCGGCCTCTTTGGCGGAGGAACGGGTCTAATGGGAAAATGGGTGAGCGACGGCATCCATTTCCTCTTCGGCCTGGCGGCACCGGCAGCGGCGCTGTTTCTGATTCTTTTTGGCGCCCGGTATGCCTTGGCATCCCGGGGAATTTCCATGAGCCGCCGGAATGTGCTGCTGGCGCTTTTATTCGTTCTTTTCCTCTGCCTGGTGCATCATTACTATGTGCCTTTAGGAAGGGAAATGGAAATTTCATCCATTCTTTCCTACGGCGGCATCATCGGCGGGGGACTGACCTCCTTTTTCCATCTTATTCTTGGTGAAATCGGAACTACCATCCTTCTTCTGGCACTGATGGTGGTGGACATTCTTCTTCTCACCCACTGGTCTCTTTCCAAAGGGGCAGAAAAGGTGGGGACCAAGGCCCAGAAAATCAGCGCGAAAACCGGGGAAAAGCTGGGCGGTGTGGCCCAGAAAATCCGGGATAAGAAGGCGGCTATGGATGCCGCCCGTTCCGCTGCCCGGCTGGAGGTGCTGAAGGATAAGCCTACGGAATTTATTTTTAAGAAGAAAAAGAAGGAAGAACGGGATGAAGAAATTCCGGAAGAGACTCTTCCAGAAGAAAATGAACAGCCCGAAGAAGTACCGGTAGAAGAGCACGAAGTAATAACGCCGGAAGAACCGGCCCAAAATATAATTTCCGAAGACGTGACCGGCCAGGCGGAGGGACCGGCAGAAACAGAGCTGTCGGAAGACATGGAAGCGCCCCCTTCTCCGCCCCTTCCTGAAACGGAAGAGCCGGAAGAAGAAGTCCCGGAACAGCAGGAAGAAGAAATGGCAGAAGAATCGGAGGAAGCGGCAGAGGAACATACAGAAGAAGCCATGCCTGCTGCGCCTGCCGGAGAAACGGCTCCTCCTTCCCGCCCTCCCATTACCGGCATTGTGAAGAAGGAATACAAATTTCCTCCGCTTTCTCTGCTCCATACGGACAGCGCTAAAGGGGAAAGCCAGAGCGACGTGGCTAAAAATGCGTCCATTATCGAATCCACTTTAAAGAGCTTCGGCGTCATGGCCAAGGTTATCCATGCCAGCGTGGGCCCCACGGTGACAAGGTTTGAACTTCGGCCGGAAGTGGGGGTAAGGGTGAGCAAGATTGAAGGCCTTTCCAACGAACTGGCCATGGCCCTGGCTGCCACCCACATCCGCATTGAAGCGCCTATCCCCGGCAAGTCGGCGGTGGGCATTGAAATTCCTAACTCCAAATCCGCCTCCGTGCCTTTGAGGGATGTGCTTGACAGCAGTGAATTCAAAAATGGCAAAGGCCACATCCTGGTGGCCCTGGGCAAGGATATTACAGGGAAGCCGGTGGTGACGGACCTGGCAAAAATGCCTCATCTTCTCATTGCCGGTTCCACGGGCTCCGGCAAATCGGTGTGCATTAACTCCATCATTACAAGTATCATTTACCACAGCCGCCCGGAGGATGTGAAGCTCATGCTCATCGACCCGAAGGTGGTGGAACTGTCCGTGTACAACGGCATTCCCCACCTCAGGACGGAAGTGATTACCAATATGAAGAAGGCTGAGGGCGCACTCAACTGGGCGGTCCGTGAAATGGAAGCCCGCTACCAGCTCTTTGCCGGTGCCAAGGTGAGAAATATTGAAGGATATAACAAGCAGAATCCCGACAAGAAAATGCCCTATATCCTGATCATTGTCGATGAATTTGCGGACCTCATGAACGTGGCGGCCAAGGAAGTGGAAGTGCTCATCCAGCGCCTTACTCAGAAAGCCCGGGCCGCCGGCATCCATCTTATCCTGGCTACCCAGCGGCCATCGGCCGATGTGATTACGGGGGTTATCAAATCCAACATTCCCAGCCGCATTGCCTTCATGGTGGAATCGGCCCTGAACTCCCGCATCATCCTTGACGAAGGAGGGGCGGAAACTCTTCTGGGCAAGGGGGACATGCTTTTCAAGCAGGCCGGTGCTTTGACCACCGTCCGCATCCAGGGCGCCTTTATTTCCGACGAGGAAGTGGAGGCCGTGGTGGATTATGTAAGAAAAGAATGCCTGGAACAGGAAAGGGTGCCTGTGAAATATGAGCCCATTGACCTGTCGGTACCGGAAAAGAATGATGGGGGACAGGCAGAGGAGGAAGGAGAGCAGGACGACCTTCTGGAAGAGGCGGCGGAATGGGTGCTTGATACGAAAAGAGCCTCCGTGTCCGCCCTGCAGCGCCGTTTCCGCATCGGCTACACCAGGGCGGGAAGGCTCATGGACTCCATGGAACGCCTTGGCATCGTAGGCCCTGCGGAAGGGGCAAAACCCAGGGATATCCTAATGGATAAAGCCAAGGCCCAGGACCTCTTCGAGCAGCTGAAAAACGGAGCTCCTGCGGAGCCGCCAAAGGAAGAGGCCGGGGAAGCAGGCAGCGGAAGCTCCATCTGAATGAAATGGGCCTGAACGCGCCGCCAGCCATCAGCTGGCAGCCAATAGCTCACTGGCGCACTGCCCACTAGCTCACCAGCCCACTAGCCCACTTATCCCCCAGCTCACCGGCTTCCCTGTCATTTCGACGAGAGCTTATGATATAATTCTGCAAGAGGTGGCTTTATGAAACGACTTGTTTCTGTTTTTCTATTTTTATTGATGGCAGCCCTTGCATTCTTCGGTATTCTCCGTTATGCCCGGGAGCAGGCGGAGGCGAAGGCGGAGAAAATGCATCCCTCCGAGTATGTGACGGTGTATACGGATATGCCCAGCGGCATGCTGGAGGCCTTTGGCGACGACTTCTTCCATGACAGCGGACTGAAGATGAATGTGGTGTACCTGTCCAAGTCCCAGATCCAGAGCAGGCAGAACACGGGCGACGTGGCTCCGGCGGATTTATACATTACTTCCCAGGATTCCCTGATGAAGATGAAAAGGGAAAATATGCTTGTTCCCTATGCCTCGGCCCAGACGGACACGGCGCTTAACCTTTTTAAAGATGAAGAGTGCTACTGGACCGGCCTTTGGGTGGATCCGGTGGTGTTTGCGGTGAACGATGACTATGCCAGAAAGCACCCTGCCTTTTCCTACACATGGAATGAGGTGCTTACCAGAAATTCCCTTCGCCTTTCCATGACCGATTTCATTGCTGCCGACATGGCGGAGGACCTTCTCATGTGCATGGCGGAGCATTTCGGCATTGGGGAAACCTTTTCCCTTCTGGGAAAGGCCCAAAACCATATCGTGCAGTACGGGAAATATCTGTCCACCCCTTCCCGCATGGCGGGCATGGGAAAGTGTGATATCGGTATTTCCGGCTTGAACGAGGCCATCCGCAGCCGGCAGGAAAAGCTGCCTGTGGTCATCATGTATCCGGAGGACGGGTCTCCCTGGTATCTTTTTGGCGCCGGCATTTCATCGGACGCCGCCTATCCGGAAAGGGCGGAGAAGCTTTTGAACTGGCTTCTCACTTCCTCCGAATACAAAGCAAAAATGGAAGAAAACCAGTATTTTTATATATATGTGAATGATTTCAATATGAAACCGGACAGCGCCGGTCATTCGCTGGACTTCTGGAATCTGGAAAAATTATATTTCGATGAAGGAAGGAAGGATCTCCTCACACAGTGGGGCGAGAAGATACGTTTTGGAGGTACGAACAGTTGAAGAAGAAACTCGGATTTGTAAGCCTGGGATGTTCCAAGAACCTGGTGGACACGGAAATGATGATAGGCATTATGGAAAAGGCAGGCTACGAGCTGACGGAAGATTTATCGGAAGCTCAGGTCATCATTATCAATACCTGCACCTTTATCGACCCGGCCAAGGAAGAATCGGTTCAGACCATTCTGGAGGCGGCGGAATATAAGAAGACCGGAAAATGCGAAAAGCTGGTGGCCGCCGGCTGCCTGACCCAGCAGTACAAACAGGCTCTGGGAAAGGAAATCCCGGAAATTGATGTATTCATCGGCACCGACTCCTGGCAGCACATTCTGGATGCGGTGAATGAATCCTACGAAAAGGATGAAAAGGTATACAGCTTTGACACCAATCCCTGCGCCAATGAGGAACTCATTCCGCGGCAGACGCTGACACCGAAGTATTCCGCCTACGTGAAAATCGCCGAAGGCTGCAGCAACGGCTGCACTTTCTGCTACATTCCCTATGTGAGAGGCCCCATGCACAGCCGCCCCATCCCTTCCATTGTCCATGAAGTGAGAAGGCTCGCTGCCGAAGGCACCAGGGAATTCAATCTCATTGCCCAGGACCTTTCCTGCTACGGCAGGGATTTAAAGGACGGTACCACTTTGGCCGCCCTTCTTCGGGAACTGGTGAAGATTGATGGGGTGAAATGGATCCGCCTGTTCTATCTCTATCCCACCTATTTCGACGATGAACTGCTGGACGTGATTCTTTCGGAAGATAAAATCTGCAAGTACGTGGACATTCCTCTCCAGCATATCAGCAATTCAGTGCTCTCGCGCATGCACAGAAGGGATTCCTCCGAAAGCATCAGGACCCTTCTCCACAAACTCCGCGCCGCTTCTCCCCGCATGACCATCCGCACCACTCTCATGGTGGGATTCCCGGGGGAAACGGAGGACGATTTCAAAGAACTCTGCGATTTCATCAAAGAAGTCCGTTTTGACGATATGGGAGCCTTCAAATTCTCTCCCCAGGACGGTACCCCCGCAGCCCGTATGATGGACCAGATTCCGGAAGAGGTGAAAGAAAACCGGTACCATGAGCTCATGGCTATTCAGGCCGGTATTTCCGAAGAAAATAATGAAAACCTTATCGGCGTGGAAACGGAGGCGCTGGTGGAGGAAATGGTGGACGACGGCGAAGGCCATATGCAGGCCAAGGGCCGCACCGCCTTCCAGGCGCCGGAAGTGGACGGCAGTGTGTATATCGACAATCCGGGAGATGTAAAGCCCGGTGATTTTGTAAAGGTCAAAATCGTAGACGGCTACGCCTATGACCTCATTGCGGAAAGAATTTAATTTCCGGGGCAATGTATGATTACTGAAATTATTACCACCGGCTCCGAGCTCCTTCTGGGAGAAATCGCCAATGAAAATGCCGAGTGGCTGGCATCCTTCCTGAACGAACACGGCTATACCGTGTCTTACATGACGGTGGTAGGGGATAATTCGGTCCGTATGGAAGAAACCTTCCGCCATGCCCTCGCCCGGGCGGACCTTGTCATCACGTCCGGCGGCCTTGGCTCCACTTTGGGCGACATTACAAAAAAGGCGGGGGCCAGGGTCATGGACCTTCCCTACGTCCACGTGGAGGAAGAGTCGGAGCGGCTCAAGAAGTATTACGAAGAAAAGCATCGCCCCTACCTTCCTTCCCTGGACCGGCAGGCCTGGTTTGCCAAGGGGGCCCATCTGTTTTTCAACGAAGCAGGCTCCGCCAGCGGGTCCGCCGTGGAAAAGGGCGGCAAAATCCTTATCCACCTTCCGGGACCTCCCTTTGAAATGAAAACCATGATGAGAAACCATGTGATGCCCTGGCTCACTGAAAAACTGGGATCCCAGGGCATTATTCGTTCCCTCGTCCTGTCCGCAGTCCATATGACGGAGGCGGAAATCGAAGAGAAAATAGGAGACCTTCTTAGGGCTCAGTCCAATCCCACCATTGCCCTTCTGGCAAGGCCGGGCTATGTGGCTGTCCGCGTCACTGCCAAGGGAATGGATGAAAAGGAAGCCATGGAACTCATCGAAAAGACGGCAGGGGAAATTGAAAAGCGGATGACCGTTTCCAGGTACCATCTGGAAGGGGACGTGCTGAATGACCTTCACCATTTCCTGCTGAAAACCGGCCTTACCGTGAGTGCGGCGGAATCCTGCACCGGCGGTCTTATCGGAAAATTCCTGACCGACAACCCCGGCAGCTCTTCCTATTTCAAGGGAAGCGCCGTAACCTACTGGAACGAAGCAAAGGAAAAGGTGCTTTCCGTAAAAAAGGAAGACCTGGATCAATTCACCGCTGTGAGTGCTCCGGTGGCCGAAGAGATGGCAGAGGGCTCCCGCGCCCTCTACGGAAGCGACATAGCCGTTTCCACCACCGGCTACGCCGGCCCCGGCAAAGGAGAAAGGGGAGAAGACGAAGGCCTGGTATACATCGGCCTCTCCGGTCCCCTGGGCACGGAAGTGCACAAAGAACAGTTCTTCGGCTCCCGGAGGAGCGTCCGCTACGGCGCCGCAGAAAAGGCGCTGTACTACCTTCTGCAGTACGGGAAGAGGATGAAAGAGGGAAACTAGGGAAGCACTGATTAATTCATAGAGTTTCCTTTTATAAGAATTTTTATGCACTGCTTCGTCATGGGCTTCCTTAAATAGCTCGCTATTCGCGTCAGCCCATTCCTTGCATTGCATAAAAATTCAAGAATAAAAGCAAACAATGAATTAATCAGCGCTTCCCTAGAAACAGAAGCGGCGTTTACCCACACTCCCGAAGGGGCCTGCGCCTTCGGCGCAGAGGGGCGTATGGCCCTGTGTTTTCACACGGGCCAAGGGCTCTGGCGGGCGTAAATAAGTTTTACCTTTTGCCATCGCCCCTTTCCTAATCAATGGGGTGGCATGGGAACTGGATTCGTAAGGAGCCTTTGGGCGACTGAGAATCCAGTGACACGCTTCTCTTTAGGAGAGATGTGGCCTTTAGTTTAGGCGGCAGAGGGGTGCATTTTACACCTTTTGAAGGGCGCCATTATGATAAAACCAAACAACTGCCCTTACGGGCGAGGGGAAAAGCGGCCCCCCTTGCCTGCTTCGCAGGGCTTCCCCCGCAAGCGGTGGTAGAACAAAGCTCCGTATAGCATTCCGCTTATAAGTGGCGCTAAAGTAAGCACGGGTTGTTGTCCCACCGCTCTGCGGGGTGGCAAGGGAACACGATTCGTAGGGGAGCGTAGCGACCTGAGAATCGTGTGACACGCTTCACACCGTGGCAAAGGTGGTGCCGTAGGCACCAAAGGGGGAAAAGCCACCGGAGGTGGCTGATTCACTACCAGGTTTAGAGTGACTTATGTGATAGGAAGGCATTCCCGTAACGCTGACTTCATAAGCATAGCCGCCAAAGGCGGCTATCCACCACCCTCTGAACCTTCTGAACCTTCTGAACCTTTTGAACCCTCACGCCCGAAAGGGCGTGTCCTTCTCCCCTTTCCCTCTATTCCTGCATATAGTAAAATAAGAATAAAGATATTAAGTTAAGGAAGGTTTCCTTCCCATTTTATAAGGAGGATTTCCATGGCAAACCAAAATGAATTAAGCCCGGAAAAGAAGAAGGCCCTTGAAAGTGCCATGCACCAGATTACGAAAGAATTCGGACAGGGCTCTATCATGCGCCTGGGGGATATGGGGGACAAGCTGGATATCGATGTGATTCCCACCGGTTCCCTGGCCCTTGATATTGCGGTCGGTGTAGGCGGATACCCCAGAGGCAGGGTCATTGAAATCTATGGCCCCGAATCTTCCGGTAAGACCACCCTGGCCCTCCATGCCATTGCGGAAGCCCAGAAACTGGGCGGCGTGGCTGCCTTTATCGATGCGGAACATGCCCTGGATCCCATGTATGCCCACCATCTGGGGGTAGACACGAAGGACCTTCTCATTTCCCAGCCGGACAGCGGCGAACAGGCCCTTTCCATCTGTGAGTCCCTGGTACGGAGCGGTGCTGTGGATATTGTGGTTATCGACTCCGTGGCAGCCCTGGTTCCGAAGCAGGAAATCGAAGGGGATATCAGCGACCAGTCCGTAGGCCTGCAGGCCCGGCTCATGAGCAAAGCCCTCCGAAAGCTCACCGGCATTATCAGCAAATCCAGAACCATTGTCATTTTCATCAACCAGATCCGCGAAAAGGTGGGCGTCATGTTCGGTAATCCCGAAACCACCACCGGCGGCAGGGCTCTTAAATTCTACGCTTCCATGCGTATTGAAATCAGAAGGGCCGAAGCCATTAAGAGCGGCACCGAGGTCATCGGCAACAGGACAAGGGCCAAGGTGGTGAAGAACAAGGTGGCACCGCCTTTCAAGGTGGCTGAATTTGATATTATGTACGGCGAAGGCATTTCCAAGGAAGGCACTCTCCTGGATATTGCGGTGAACATGGATATTATCCAGAAGAGCGGCGCCTGGTATTCCTACAAAGGAAACCGAATCAGCCAGGGCAGGGAGGCTGCCAAGACCTATCTCAAGGAACATCCCGATGTGGCTGAGGAAATCGACAAGATTATCCGCGACACCCTGGTAGTTGAACCGGATCACTTCGAAGATGGCGTATTATCAGAACAGGACGCAGAAAACTGAGAGGAGCTGCTACGAAGCAGCCCTCCATCTCCTGAAGTACCGGGGCCAGAGTGAAATGGAAATGCGCCGGAAACTGAAGGAGCGAAGCTACGGGGAGAAGGATATCGAGGACACCCTGGGAAAGCTGAAGCATTACGGCTATGTGGACGATGAAAGTCTGGCGGAGGATGTGTTTCGAGCCTTCCGCAGCCGCCGCTGCTATGGTAATTCTTACATCCTTCAGAAAATGAAGGCCCGGGGCCTTTCCTGCCCTTACCGCATTCCGGAGGAAGAAGAAAAGGATAATGCCTTCCATGTCCTGCAAAGCAGGGCCAAAGTGATGCCTTCCATTTTGAAAAATTACAGGAAAGCCGCGGCCTTTCTTCTGCGAAGAGGATTTCCCTCATCAATTATCCATTCCACACTTTCCGAAGCAGGAGTGGGAGATGAGCCCTTTGATTGGTAAAAGTCAAAAAGAAAAGTCAAAATAGAAATAAAAAAAGTCCTTTTTCCATGATGGAGAAAGGACTTTTCTGTTGTATAAATAAGAATACAGTTCTCGAATAAACTGATAATAGCAGGGAAATTCAGATTTATTCACAAGAAAAAAGAAAAGTAAAATTTTCCTATTTAACCTATTGACTATTTGACATTAATGGGGTACAATAGATTCGAAAGTTGAGAGAGCTAAAGGAAAGTGGTGAGTGTCAAATGAATAATACCATGTTATCAGACAGGATTGAAAAGTTTATCCTGGAAATGCTTGATAAAGAAACAAATGACCAGGTACTTCTTAAAAGGAAGGATGTGGCTGATTTATTAGAATGTGCCCCCTCCCAGGTAACCTACGTCATTAATACCCGGTTTTCTTCTGATGACCGATTTGTGGTGGAGTCCAGAAGAGGGAGCGGGGGATACATTAAGATTTCTCTCAGAAGCCAGAACCCACCGCCTAGGCGGGCACCGGCTTCATCGACCGCTTCATCTGCACCAAACCGCGAGGAAAAAAGCAGCGGAAAGAGCAGCCCCAAAGAAAATCCAAACAGCATAGAAGCTATTGAAAACGGATTGGACGGCTATTACCGCATGCTTGTGGACTATGATATTATTTCCAATCAGGAATATCGACTGATTTATGCAATGACCCATACCATGCTGGAGTATTGTCCTGAAAGCCACCGCAGGGAGGCTGCCAAGACCATGATACACCGTATCGAATGGGCTTTGAAAGGAGAATGAACTATGCTTTGTGATCGCTGTCATGGAAGAGAAGCAGTTGTCCATGTGACACAGATCGTCAATGGACATAGAACAGAAAAACATCTGTGCAGAGAGTGCGCAGCCAAAGAAAACCTGGTGAGTCACTCCATGGATTTCTTTGGTCACGATTTATTCAGAAACAGCTTTGATACCTTCTTCAACGATGGTTTCATGAATTCCCTGTTCCGCCCGGCAAGAACAGCCATTGAAAATCTGTCCTGCCCGGAATGCGGGAAAACCTACGATGATTTTAAGAAAGACGGTCTTCTGGGCTGCCCGGGATGCTACGAAGCCTTCCGCGAAAAACTTCGTCCCGCTTTCCAGCATATGCAGGGCGCTCACCGCTACAATGGCGATGAGCCGAAGAAGGCGGAAGTAAAGGAAGAATCGCCAAAGCTCACAGAACTTAGAAATAAGCTGACCAAACTGGTGGCCGATGAAAATTATGAAGAAGCGGCCAAAGTGAGGGACGAAATCCGCAAACTGGAAGAGGAAGGGAAAGGAGGCACATCCAAATGACCCTCCAGGAAATATTAGAAAATGAGCTTCCCCGGTGGGCTCAGATATCCAAAGATGATCCGGTCATCTTCAGCAGGCTTTCCCTTTTCAGAAATATGAAGAGCACCCGGTTCCCCTCCATGCTTGATGGCACCCGGAAGGCCGAGGCGGCGGGAAAGCTGGACGAAGCAGTGAGATACATCAATGATCACGGCTTCGGACCCTTCATCCCCTACAGCATGGAATCCCTGAATGATGAGGAAAAGGATGTGCTTTCAGAAAAAGGGTTCCTGCCGGAAGGGGAGGGACTGCTGGATGAAAACAGCCGGCTTTACCTGAACGAAGACGGAAGCCTGGCCATCAGAACCAACGTCCATGATCATCTGGCTTTCCTGGGATTTTCCGGCGGCAATACAGTGTTCAGCCTCTGGAAAAGAACGGCCCGGCTGGCAGACGAAGCGTCGGATATTCTGGACTATGCCTTTGATCGGGAATTCGGATATCTCACGGCATCGCCCCAGTTCACGGGATCCGGGATGAAAATGGTATCTCTCCTGTTCCTGCCGGGGTTTGCCCTTCATGACAGAATCGGAAGCCTTTCCGAATTTTTGGAACTGCGGGGGTTCCACCTGGCACCGGCAGCCGGAAAGGCCGATGACCGTCTGCCTTTCTATCTGCTGGAAAACACCAGGTCCCTGGGTATCAGGGAAGTGGACTACGTTTCAGAGCTTGATAAGATTCTTCAGGAAATTACGGAAGAAGAGAAAAAGCTCTGGAAAGATACCTTCCAAAGCTCGGAGGAAGAACTTCGAGACCGCATCTGGCGGGCCCTGGGCCTTCTTAAATATGCAAGGCGCATGAGCCGTAAGGAGGCCCTCTACCTTGCAGGCCTTATCCGCATGGGCATTAATGCCGACATGATTCCCGATGAGGACGGCCTCACATTCTATCGTCTCTATTCCCTTATTCCGGACAGCCAGGTGGCGCTCATCAGCCATACTGCGCCGGAAGACCGGGGAAATATGGAGAAGTGGAGATCCGCCTTTATGAGGGATGTACTGAAGAACCTGTAATCCGGCTTCAAGATTTCAAAAATTCCGCTGGTTTCCCAGCTTTATCGCATAGATTTTTTATCGTATATAATATACCAAAAGATTCAAAAACTCTGAAGAAAAGGAGGAGTTATTATGGAAGATAGATTTACTGACGGCGTGAAAAACGCCTGGAAATTCGCCGCTTCCGAAGCCGCTAAACTTGGCAGCGACTACATCGGCACGGAACATCTTCTTCTGGGTATTGCCCATGAAAAAGACAGCGCCGGCGGCAAGATTTTAAATTCCCTGGGCGTCACTGTGGAAGCAGTGGAACAGCTGCTTTCCCAGTACAGTCAGGGCCGGTCTCTTTTCAGCACCGGTGAAGTGTATGCAGCACCCCGTACCAAGAGGGTGCTGGAGATGGCAGTGGAAGAAGCTAATGAACTGGGTAATTCCTATGTAGGTACGGAACACCTGCTTCTGGCCATTCTCCACGAAGGCGGCGGCCTGGCTGTCCGCATTCTGGAAAGCTTTGATGTGACCCAGGACAAACTGCAGAAAGCCTTTGAAAAAGTGCTGTCCGAAGACAACGGCAAATCCGATAAATCCGCTAACCTGGGCGACCTGGATGGCTTTGCTGTAGATCTCAACGAAAAAGCCAAACAGGGCAAGATCGATCCGGTTATCGGCAGAAACGATGAAATCAACCGGGTTATCCAGATTCTGTCCCGCCGCAACAAGAACAACCCTGTCCTTATCGGTGAACCGGGCGTTGGTAAAACTGCCATTGCCGAAGGACTGGCTCAGCGTATTGTGAATAACGATGTACCGGAAATCCTCAAAAATTGTCATATCATTTCCCTTAACATGTCTTCCGTAGTGGCAGGTACCAAGTACAGAGGTGAATTTGAGGAAAGACTGAAAAAAGTCATTGATGAAGTGAAGAAACATAAAGACTGGATCCTCTTCGTCGATGAACTGCACACCCTGGTAGGCGCGGGTTCCAGCGAAGGCTCCATGGATGCAGCCAACATTATGAAACCGGCTCTGGCAAGAGGGGAACTGCGCTGCATTGGTGCCACCACTTTGAAGGAGTACAAGAAATACATTGAAAAAGATGCCGCCCTGGAACGTCGTTTCCAGCCGGTCAAGGTCGGCGAACCGACGCCGAAGGATACCCTGGAAATCCTGAAAGGTCTCCGCGACCGTTACGAAGCCTTCCATAAAGCAAAAATTACTGACGAAGCACTGAAAGCGGCAGTGGACCTCTCCGGACGCTACATTACCGACCGTTTCCAGCCGGATAAAGCCATCGACGTTATCGATGAAGCGGCTGCCAAAGTCCGTATGGAAGCATCTTCTACTCCGGAAGGACTGAAGAAGAAAGAAGAAGAACTGGAATCGGTGAACAAAGAAAAGGAAGCTGCCGTTTCTTCCCAGGACTTTGAAAAAGCAGCCATTTACCGGGACCAGGCAAAGAAACTGCAGACTGAAATCGATGCCCTGAAGAAAGACTGGAAGGGCGGAGACCATGACCATTTGACCGTTACCGAAGAGGACGTGGCAGAAGTGGTATCCAAATGGACAGGCGTTCCTGTGCAGAACCTGAAGAAGAGCGACTCCGAACGGCTGCTGCACCTGGAAGACGAACTCCATAAGAGAGTTATCGGCCAGGACGAAGCGGTCCACGCTGTGGCCACCGCCATCCGCCGTGCAAGGGCCGGCATGAAGGACCCGAAGCGTCCAATCGGCTCCTTCCTCTTCCTGGGCACCACCGGCGTAGGCAAGACCGAACTGGCAAGGGCACTGGCAGAGTGTATGTTTGGCAGTGAAAAGAATATGATTCGCTTCGACATGTCCGAATACATGGAGAAACACGAAGTCTCCCGTCTTGTCGGTGCGCCTCCAGGATATGTGGGCTACGAAGAAGGGGGCCAGCTCACCGATGCGGTGCGCCGCAACCCCTATAGCGTCATCCTCTTCGATGAAGTGGAAAAAGCGCACATGGACTTCTTTAACATCCTCCTGCAGGTTCTTGACGACGGCCGCCTGACCGATGGCCAGGGCAGGACCGTGGATTTCACCAACTGCGTCATCATCATGACCAGCAACCTGGGGTCCAATTTCCTTAAAGGTCACATGGGCAAGAAACTGGGCTTCTCTTCCGGCGAAAAAGAAGAAAAAGAAGAATCCTTCGAAGATATCAGAAAGATGATTATGGACGAAGTGAAACGGACCTTCCGTCCTGAATTCATTAACAGAATCGATGAAATCATCGTATTCCATCCTCTCACTCCGGAAAACCTCTCTGAAATCGTGGACCTCATGCTGAAGAAAGTGGCCGGCAAACTGGAACACTTCCATGTCACCCTGGACGTTTCCGATGAAGCCAAGAAGGTTATCATCGCCGACGGCACCGACGTGGAATACGGCGCCCGTCCGCTGAAGAGGACCATCCAGAAGGAAATGGAAGATCCCATCTCCGAACTCATCCTGCAGGATGGGCTGAAAGACAAGAAAGTCCTCCACGTGGGCAAGGATGAAAACGGCAAACTCACCTTCAAGGCGGAATAATCGCTTTCATAGGATGTAGTATAATGGAGCTGTGCATAATGCATGGCTCCATTTTTTTTTGAGGCAAAGACGGAAGCCGCCCTGCGGCCGGGGGAGCCCAGCCGTCCGCAGGGGCCTGCGCCTTTAAGGACACGCCCTGGCGGGCGTAAGGGTTGACGGCCCTTCGGGCCGAAGGTTCTAAAGGGGCTAAAGTTTGACAGCGGCTTTGCCGCTGAGGGTTGTGGTGGGCGGCTTTGCCGCCAGTATGAATAAAACCTTTACAACCGGGCTTCGCCCGGGGAAAACAGGCAAACCGCGCCTGCGGGCGTGGGAAAAGCGCTCCCCCTTGCCCGCTTCGCGGGACTTCCCCCGCAAGCGGTGGCAGAACAAAGCTCCGCGAAACAACTATCTCATAAGTGGCACAAAGCAAAGCACGGGTTGTTGTGCCCCCGCACAGCGGGGTGGCAAGGGAACACGATTCGTAGGGGAGCGCAGCGACCTGAGAATCGTGTGACACGCTTCACACCGTGGCAAAGGTGGTGCCGTAAGGCACCAAAGGGGGAAAGCCGCCGTAGGCGGCTAATTCATCGCTATACTTAGCGTGACTTAAGTAGCGGGAAGGTAATCCCGTAACGTCAGGCTCCTTATAATGGACCCAGGAATCTGGACCATGAATTCTATATCTAAGCGCATGAATCT
>ERZ791907.64-NODE-64-length-134619-cov-6.336405_pt1 | contig 134619 bp, 128 predicted proteins | sample MGYA00510145_ERZ791907 | MGnify/ENA primary metagenome ERZ791907 (study PRJEB30046, sample SAMN00792089) | human gut metagenome | study: EMG produced TPA metagenomics assembly of the A metagenome-wide association study of gut microbiota in type 2... | reverse complement strand
TGTATTTTTGATTTTATTTCGGCAAGAGCAAGCCCTTGCCCTACGATACGTCGAAAGAAATTCCGTGTTTGAATGAATTTCTTTGAAATTCATAATAAACACTTCGTTCCTTTCTCCTTTTCCCCACCAAATTTTCAATTTGTCGGGGACCCCGAATGGAATTTCGTTTTATAGCACGGCACGGTTTAGCCACTTTATCGACAGTCTGAGAGGCAGTTTTTCAACCGCCTCTGCAAAACTATTGATTTTTATTTAACTGTTACCTTTACAGTCTTATAAACACCGTTTTGAGCGTAAACATAAATTGTGCATTTGCCCTTCTTCTTAGCCTTAATCTTGCCTTTTGAATTTACTGTAGCAATCTTAGTATTTGAAGATTCATAGCAAATAGCTCTGTGCCTCTTAATTTTCTTATCCTTCTTAATTTCAGAAGCTTTAATCTTAAAGGTCTTGCCCTTTTTGATTTTTACCTTACTCTTATTAAGCTTAACTGCCTTTGCTACACCGTATTTACCGCCAAGAGTTGTTGCGTGAATCTTTTTAGAAGCAGCGAGTGTAACCTTGACACCGTTTACATATTTAAATGCTACGATATTATATTTATAATATGTGCCTTTCTTAAGCTTTTTGTGAGTGTAGGATGTAGTCTTACCTGAAACCACCTTAAGAACCTTATATTTACTCTTGGCACCGCACTTAGCACCGTAAACAATATAGCCGTCTGCATTTTTAACCTTATTCCATTTAACGGTAACGCTGTTCTTTTTAAGTTTAGTGGTTTGCGCTCTTAAAAGTCCGAAGTTCGAGCCTTTATAATCGCCGTCGCCTTTAGGAGGTTTAGCAGTCATTTTGCTTTCGGTTAAAGAAGCCGTATCACTTGAAACATTATTAGTGATAAAAATGTAATTAATTTCCTGAGCTGTTTTAGCATCTACTCCGTATTCTTTAGCAATTTTGTTTTCATTCGGAGTAAGAGTCGGCAATACAGGTGTGTAATCGCTTACATAATTAGCGCCGCAACGTGTACAAGTATATACTGTATAGCCTTGTGACGTTGTTGTAGCGGCAACTACAGTTGCAGTATAGCTATGACCGAGAGGCGAAGTTTGAGAATCAACAAAAGTGCTGTCGCCTCTTACACAAGTATGCGTTGTATATCCGCCTGCCGTACAGGTTGGAGGAGTAACAACATTATTATAACTATGACCGATAGCATCGACATAATTTCCTACATAAGTGTCATTACATCTTGTGCAAACATAAGTTGTGTATCCACCTGAAACACAAGTAGGAGGAGTAACAGTTTGCGCATAATCGTGACCGAGTTTTGAACCGGGAGCTGTGATTGTATTAGTTTCGTTACATTTGTCACACTTAGCTGTCATCGTGCCGTCTTGAGTACAGGTTGCGTTGCCGTCAAGAACATAATTTGTAAATGAATGGCCGGATGCGTTAATGTAATTATCATTATATGTATTGCCGCAACGTGAACAGGTATGTTTTGTATATCCCTTTTCAGTACAAGTCGGAGCGACAACCGTTACAGTGTATTTATGATTTGACGGATCAATCGGCTTTACATTTCTCTTTTCGGTATTGCCGCACTTTGAACAAGTATAAACGTCGTAGCCTTGCTCTGTGCAAGTTGGAGCAACGGTCTTTGTAAGCTGATATGTATGGCCACCTGCGATAGCCGGAACTTCGTTTCTATGCTCCGTTTTACCGCAACGCTCACAAGTATAAACGTCATAGCCGACTGTAGTGCAAGTAGGTGGTACAGTGTTTGTTTTTATAAATTTGTGATTAGATGGATTGATTGGCTGAATATTTTCCTTTTTAGTTGATTTACATTTCTTGCATGTATAAAGGTCATAACCCTTCTCGTTGCAAGTAGGGGCAACGGTTTTAGTAAACTGCCAATCGTGACTTCCGGAAATTGCAGGAACAATATTTCTTTTTTCAGTCACATCACATCTTGAGCACTTATATAAATCATAACCTTCATCGGAACATGTAGGTGCAACTGTTTTTACCAACTGCATATCATGATTGAGTTTCTTTTTATTATTAACGTTATCGGTATAAGACTGACCGCAAACCGAGCATTTCTTTACAAGGACTTCATCAGTTGTGCAAGTTGCCTCTTTAGATTTTTCTTCATCCTTTACGAATGTGCAATATGCCCAATCAACATAACCACAATCAGACAATGCACATTTGCGTGTATGTGCATATTTGCCATCTTGATATACAGGAGTATAATTTGCAGGATATTCATGCGGTGTTTTAGCAGGAATTACTGCTTTTTCAACATAGCTTACATCAGCTGTAGCTGTAGCTGAAATTGCAGGCTGCCATTTATAAGAAGCAGTATAATGACCTTCAGGGTCTGTATTTATAAACTTATCACTATCAAGCTTTGGCTGAATAATGGTTTCGCCTGCCTTGTAGTAGTGGTCAGCAACAGGAGTACCGTTTACATCTGTAAACGAAATACGGTATTGCTTACTGTTTTCAAGATTTTTCTTTGCAACATTATAATTATCAACAAGTTTTTTAATTTCCGTTGTGCACTTACCTACACGAACAGCAACATCCTCAAGATCAGTTGCGGATTTACCGTCATTTTGGTCAAAATAAGTGTTAGGGTCAAAATCATACAATGCCTGAACAGCATCATAGTATGCATTAACCGCTTCAGGAGTATAATCTGTTTGAACTAAAGTTTTTAAATATTCTGCCGCTTCATTGGCAGCATCTGCAACAGGCTCATAGTTTACTACATAAATTGTAGAGCTTGACTGCCAAGAGTTGTTATCCTTAGATGTATTAAACTGCTCCGGATCACTGTATGAATTAGTTGTCCAATAGAGTTTTTTAGCTAAGTAGCCGTTTGAATCAAATGTTATGCCACTGTCAACGTGAAGAAAACTTGCGGCATCATTTTCCATGGATAATCCGAAATTATAGCATTTACCTGCGCCTTCGCCTTTGAAAATAAACGAGGTTAATACTTCAGCAGCAAATCCAAAAGTTGAGCCGTCAGAATATCTGGTCAATGTAAAATTCTCATTTTTCGAACCGGTAACACCACGCCATTCATCAGCATAAAAATCCGTACTGTGGGCAGGAGATGTGGCTGCGTTTAAACGTTCCAAATCATAAGGTGCAGCATAAAAAATTGTTCTGCCGGAGTCAAATGCCAAAGGATTGCTTTTTAGTGTATTTTGAGCAAGTGCCATAATAGGCATATAAACGTCTGTTTTACCGTCCCAAAGCAATACTGCCGACGGATAAAACATTTTAAAATTAAGTCTGTTTGCGCTCCCATCAAGATTAGTTGTTGTTCCTACATAAGCGCTCGGCCAATAAAGTACATTTGATGACGGAGCAAAAGACTGCTTATAAGTTGTTCCTTCAGTTGTAGTTACTTCACTGCTGTTGAGCCAAGAAACCTCACTCATACCCTTCTTGGCGGTAAAGGTTGTTGATGGGGCTTTTTTGTATTTAGCCTCAGTTTCCGCAATGTTTGAGCTTTTTGCCTCTGCGGCTGAAGCGGTAACGGCTGTGAACGGGGTTACAGTCATCACCATAATCAAAGCCATAAGGCATGCGAATAGCTTTTTGAATGTTTCTTTCACTTTTTAGTTCCTCCAATTTATAATAATTTTTCAAACAGTACTCTAATATGAATATAGCACAAGATACAACATTTTGCAATAGTTTATACACAAAATCTTCACAAATGCTAAGAATTTTTAGGCGTTTGTTATACATATATTAATAATTATATAAAGAATATAGTACATTGTGAACAAAAAAAACTAAAAGGTGCTGCTTATGCAACACCTTTTAGACTATTATTAAATTATTGAACAATCAAACAGGATGAACCTTTGATTCAAAATCCTCGTGCTTACCGTCAAGGTTGTATTTTTTATCTCTTCTCTTTTGGAAGAATTTAACAGCAACCTGACCGAACTGAGCATAAGAAAGGATATCCTCCTCCTGCTCATAATACTCTTTAATTTCATCCTTGAAATCGTCAATCTTATCATGAATAAGATCCGCAGGACGGCAAGTGATAATTTCTTCATCGCCTACAATCTTCTTTTGGAAATCAGGATCAATATCGCAAGGAGTCTTACCGTACTTACCTGCAACCAAATCCTTAAATTCCTTAGTAACCATCTTGTATCTCTCGCCCATAATAACGTTGAATACAGCCTGAGTACCAACGATTTGAGAGGTAGGAGTAACAAGTGGAGGATAACCTGAATCCTTTCTTACTCTCGGAACCTCAGCAAGCACCTCGTCAAGCTTGTCTGCCTTACCTGCCTGCTTAAGCTGAGAAACAAGGTTAGAAAGCATACCGCCCGGCACCTGATAAAGAAGAGTATTAGCGTCAACGCCAAGCATTTTCGGGTCAAGAAGACCTGAAGCAAGATATTTTTCACGAAGAGGTGTAAAGAAATCTCTGATTTCAGAAAGAGCCTTGATATCAAGACCTGTATCGTATTCAGTGCCCTTAAGTGCAGCTACCATAGACTCTGTAGCCGGGTGAGAAGTACCCATAGCAAGCGGGCTCATGGCAGTATCAATTACATCAACACCTGCCTCAATACCTTTAAGGTGTACCATAGAAGCAAGGCCTGAAGTATAGTGAGAGTGAAGCTGAACAGGAATATCGACTGTACTCTTAAGTGCCTTAACAAGGTCATAAGTTCCGTAAGGGGTCAAAAGACCTGCCATATCCTTAATACAAATTGAATCAGCACCTGCATTTTCAAGCTGCTTTGCATAATTGCAATAGTAGTTAATATCAAAAACAGGACCGGTTGTATAAGAAATAGCTGCCTGAACGTGACCGCCGTATTTCTTAGCGGCATCAATAGCTGTTTGAAGATTACGAACGTCGTTAAGAGCGTCGAAAATTCTCAAAATATCGATACCGTTATCAATACTCTTTTTAACAAAATAATCTACAAGCTCATCAGAATAATGGCGATAGCCGAGCATATTCTGACCTCTGAAAAGCATTTGGAGCTTTGTATTAGGACATTTTTTACGAATAAGACGAAGCCTGTCCCACGGGTCCTCATCAAGGAATCTAAGACAACTGTCAAATGTTGCACCGCCCCAACATTCAAGTGAATGATAGCCGATTTTATCCATTTTTTCGAGAATGCCCTCAAATTCGTCAGTTCTCATACGTGTTGCAATCAAAGACTGATGAGCATCACGGAGAACTGTTTCAGTAATTCCGATTTTAGCCATTTACGACACCTCTTAGTTTAATGTAATGATAACCTGGCCTGCTTCAACGCTGTCACCCTTAGAAACATTAACAGAAGCAACAGTGCCGTCCTGAGGAGCAACGATTTCGTTTTCCATCTTCATAGCTTCAAGAATGCAAAGAACAGAACCGCTTGAAACAGAATCGCCTACTGAAACCTTAACATCAAGGATTGTGCCCGGCATAGGAGCTTCAACCTTAACTGAACCTGCTGTGCCCTGAGCTGCAGGAGCAGGAGCAGCAGCCGGTGCAGGAGCAGGTGCTGCGGCAGTAGCAGGGGCAGGAGCGGCAGCCGGTGCAGCTACAGGAGCAGCGGCAACAGGAGCGCCTGCACCCTCCTCAACAGTTACATTATAAGGTGTACCGTTTACAGTAATTGTATAGTTTTTCATATTATTATCCTCCATTATTTAACAGAATGTTTTCTCGGTAAAGTATTTTCTCTTTTTCCTGCAAGAATATCAAGTGCGGCAATAACCTTTGCACGAGTATCGGCAGGAGCAAAAATATCATCAACTGCACCACAAGCAGCGGCAGTAAACGGAGAAGCAACCTTTTCTGTATATTCCTTCTTAAGTTCCTCCTTGCTTTCGCCGTTTGCAAGTCTTTCATTAAACAAGAACTGAACAGCAGATTCAGTTGGAAGCGGTGATGCAACGCTCTTATCCCAAGCAAATGTAAAGTCTGCATTAGCACCCTTACCTGCAAGAGCGATATAAGCAATACCTACTGCGTTTCCGGTGATAACGGAAATCTTAGGTGTTGTAGCGGTAGCATAAGCGCTTGTAAGCTTGGTAAACGCTGTAAGGCACTGATTTTCCTTGCCTGCCTTATTAACTGCGCCGTTTGCATTAACCAATGTAACAACAGGGATTGAATAAGCATCGCAAAGCTTAACCATAGCCTCAGCCTTATATGAGCAGCAAGGGCAAATAGGCTCGCCCTCAAATGCAACAAAACCTACTGTTGTTCCCATAACGGTTGCAAGAACGGTTTTGCATTTGTTTTCTGAATATCCGCCCTTAAGTTCAACAACTGAATTTGCATCTGCAATACTGTTAATAACAGTCATAGCATCATCGCCGTCATTAGCAAAAGTGCTCGGTGCTTCAAACTCGAAAAGAGGAGCAGGAGAAATATTGTTAGACGGAAGAAGAGATGCAATATTCTTAGCAGCATCAACTGCCTCTTCAAAAGTATCGCAAAGAACATCGACTGTTCCTGCTTCATAGCTTTCCTCGGCTGTAACCTCGCTCGGAGCAGTTACATAAAAATCAGCGTCCTTAACTGCTATAACTACATCAGCCATATTAGCAATAAGAGCAGATGTACCGAGGCAAGAGCCTGCGATAATAGAAATTTGAGGGCATACGCCACTCATTGATGTTGATGCTTTAACAAGCTCGCCATAGGCATTCATAACCTCAAATCCCTCGGTAAGCTTAACTCCGTTTGAATCATACACACCGATAACCGGACAACCGGTTTTTAATGCAAGATCGTAAATCTTTTTAATTTTAGCACACTGTGCAACACTTACAGCACCGCCGTCAACAGTAATATCCTGTGAAAACGCATATACTGCGCACTCGTTTACTGTTCCGAAGCCGGCAACAACCTCAACCGAACCGTCAGCCGATTTAGCATAAGCGTCAATCTCGGTAAATGAGCCGTCATCAAAAAGTGCTTCAAGTCTTTTAAGTGCTTTTGAGTCGTTCACTGTTTTTTCCTCCTTGAAAATGTGACAGAGCATATATGAAAATTTAAAATATTCCAAATTTGCCTATTATAGATTTTAACACTTTGTCAAATTAATATCAATAATAAATTATAAATTTTATTATATTTCGCTGATTTTATCAAAATTTTTTAAAATATAGCGGTGTCATTTGAGCATAAAGGAAAAAATCAAGACTCGGACCGTTAAGTCCGAGCCTCGATTTAATGATATAAGGGAAATATTATATCTGTGTTTATTACTCGCTGAAAAGCGGAGTTGAAAGATATCTGTCACCTGTATCAGGCAAAAGAGCAACAATTGTCTTACCTTTATTTTCAGGTCTTTTAGCAAGCTCCTTAGCTGCCCAAAGAGCTGCACCGCTTGAAATACCTACAAGTACACCCTCCTGCTTAGGAAATGCCTTACCTGTTGCAAATGCATCCTCATTTTCAACCGTGATAATTTCGTCATAAATCTTTGTGTTAAGAGTATCGGGAACAAAGCCTGCGCCGATACCTTGAATTTTATGAGGACCTGCCGTACCCTTTGAAAGAACAGGAGAAGTAGCAGGCTCAACTGCAACAATCTTAACGTCCGGATTTTTGCTCTTAAGGTATTCACCTACGCCTGAAAGAGTACCGCCGGTGCCGACGCCTGCAATAAAGGTATCAACCTTACCTTCGGTATCGTTCCAAATTTCAGGACCTGTTGTTGCCTTATGAGTAGCCGGGTTTACAGGGTTTGTAAACTGACCTGCGATAAAGCTGTTAGGAATTTCCTCAGCAAGCTCATTTGCCTTAGCAATAGCACCCTTCATACCCTTTGCACCATCTGTAAGAACAAGTTCTGCGCCGTATGCTTTCATAAGATTGCGTCTTTCAACGCTCATGGTTTCAGGCATTGTGATAATAAGTCTGTAACCCTTTGCTGCTGCAACAGATGCAAGACCGATACCCGTGTTACCGCTTGTAGGCTCAATAATTACCGAGTCAGGCTTAAGCTTGCCTGTCTTTTCTGCATCTTCGATAATTGCCTTAGCAATTCTGTCTTTAACAGAGCCTGCCGGATTAAAGTATTCAAGCTTAACAAGAACTGTTGCTTCAAGATTGTTGTCTTTTTCAAAATGTGTAACCTCAAGAAGAGGTGTATTGCCTACAAGGTCGAGTGCTGATTTATAGATAGCCATAATAAATAATCTCCTTAATAATTAATCAAATAATTTAAAATTAGTCGATTGCGGCGAAAGCTTCGTCGAGATCGTGAATAATATCGTCAATATGCTCTGTACCGATAGAAAGTCTGATTGTATTAGGCTTAATATCCTGCTCAGCAAGCTCTTCGGGGCTAAGCTGGCTGTGTGTTGTGGTTGCAGGGTGAATAACGAGTGATTTAACGTCTGCTACATTTGCAAGGATTGAGAAAATTTTTAAGCTGTCGATAAACTTCTTAGCTTCAGCCTCTCCGCCTTTGATTTCAAATGTAAAGATAGAACCTGCTCCGTTAGGGAAGTATTTATTGTAAAGGTCCTTATATCTTGAATCTACACTTGGGTGATTGACCTTTTCAACCTTTGGATTATTAACAAGATATTCAATAACCTTCTTTGTGTTCTCAACGTGACGTTCAACACGAAGCGAAAGAGTTTCAAGTCCCTGAAGAAGAAGGAATGCGTTAAACGGTGAAATTGTAGCACCTGTATCACGAAGAATGATAGCACGAATATATGTTACAAATGCCGCAGGACCCGCTGCCTCTTGGAACGATACACCGTGATAGCTTGGGTTAGGATCTGCAATTTGCGGATATTTTCCGCTTGCTTTCCAATCAAAGTTGCCGCTGTCAACGATTACACCGCCGAGTGTTGTGCCGTGACCGCCGATAAATTTAGTTGCACTGTGTACAACGATATCTGCGCCGTATTCAATAGGTCTTAAAAGATAAGGTGTTGCAAAGGTTGAATCTATAACAAGCGGAATATTGTGTGAATGAGCAATATCTGCAAGCTTTTGAATATCAACAAGATTTGAATTAGGATTACCGAGTGTTTCGATAAAGATTGCCTTTGTGTTATCCTGAATAGCATTTTCAAAATTTGAAAGGTCGTCAGGGTCAACAAATGTTGTGTTTACACCAAACTGTGAAAATGTGTGCTCAAGGTAGTTATATGTGCCGCCGTAGATTGTCTTAGCCGATACAATGTGGTCGCCTGCCTGAGCAAGAGCCTGAAATGTATAAGCAAGTGCCGCTGCACCGGAAGCTGTTGCAAGAGCAGCTACACCGCCTTCAAGAGCCGCAACTCTCTTTTCAAAAACGTCCTGAGTTGAATTTGTAAGTCTGCCGTAAATGTTACCCGCATCTGCAAGACCGAATCTTGCTTGTGCGTGATCGCTGTTTTTGAATACATAAGAAGTAGTCTGATAAATCGGAACTGCTCTTGAATCTGTAGCCGGATCCGGCTCTTCCTGTCCTACGTGTAGCTGAAGTGTTTCAAAATGATATTTATAATCTGACATAATGTTATTTCCTTTCGATGTTAAAAATTGTTTTTTATGTTTAGTAGTTAAAATTTAAAGCTATAATATTTTTTCGTGAATAATCACATATAACATCGAAAACACATTCGTTGATTTTTAATATTTGCGACTGTTAATTTGCTATAGATTTTTGTCATAACAATCTCCCCTTTAACATTTCCCTTATTACCTACGTGGTTTGTAGGTTTTTCTGTGATGTCTACACTATACACTACATTACCTATTTTGTCAATAGGTTTTTAGTATTTTTTTGAAAAATTTTTAAATTCTTTTTCAGGCAAACCAAAAAAGTATACAAAAAAGCCCGTAAACACAAGGGTTTACGAGCTTTTATCATATTTAGAAACATTAAATTATTTAAGCACAAAGCCTACCTTTTTCATTACCTTGTCAAGTGTGCGCTGAGATACACGTTGAGCAAGGTCTGCACCCTGAGTCCATTTTTCCTTAAGATATGCTTTATCTTTCATAAACTCATTATAGCGCTTTTGCACAGGTTCAAGCTCGGCAACAACAGCTTCACCTACCGCTGTCTTGAAATCGCCATAGCCCTTTCCTGCAAATTCCGATTCGATAGTATCAAAATCCTTGCCTGTAACGGCGGAATAAATTGACATAAGATTATTGATTCCGTCTTTACCCTCGGCATAACGAACACTCATTTCGCTGTCTGTTACTGCGCTCTTAAACTTCTTCATAATTACATTAGGCTCATCAGTAAGATAAACAGTGCCCTTAGGGTTAGGGTCGGACTTACTCATCTTTCTTGTTGGGTCAGCAAGGCTCATAACCTTAGCAGCAGTCTTAGTAATATAAGGTTCAGGAATGGTAAACACATTGCCGTAAATGCCGTTAAAGCGTTCTGCAATATCCCTTGTAATTTCAAGATGCTGCTTTTGGTCAACACCGACAGGCACAACATCTGCCTGATAAAGAAGAATATCGGCAGCCATAAGCGACGGATAAGTGAAAAGACCTGCATTAACATTGTCTGCGTGCTGCTGAGATTTATCCTTAAATTGCGTCATTCTGTTGAGCTCACCGAATTGAGTATAGCAATTAAGAATCCAAGCAAGCTGAGAATGCTGAGGCACGTGCGACTGAATAAAGAGGATACTCTTATCAGGGTCAAGACCCGTAGCCATAAGAAGCGCATAAAGCTGAGTAGTTTGAGTTCTGAGCTTTTGCGGGTCCTGCCTTACTGTAATTGAGTGTAAATCGGCAATGCCGAAAACTGTATCAAAATCATCCTGAAAGTCTTTCCAGCCACGCATAGCGCCGAGATAGTTACCCAAAGTCGGAACAGAGGTCGGCTGAATAAGTGAAAGACTTCTTTTTTTACGTTCTTTTTTAATTTCTTCTGCCATAGTTATTCTCCGATTATCTATATGATTTAGCTACTTCGCCCAAAGCCTTAACTCCATTGATGATTCCGTCATCACTTGGGGTTGAAAAATTAAGGCGAATGAAATGTGATTCTTGCGTATCGTCCATTAAAAAGGCATTGCCGGGAACGACGGCAACATTTTTTTCAACTGCTTTTTTAACAAAGTCGAGCATATCGACATCGTCGGGAAGCTTGCACCATACGAAAAGACCGCCCTGCGGCTTAACGTACTCCACAAAATCGCCGAGGTGTTCATCAATACAGTCGCACATAAGATTAAGCTTATTTCTGTAAATATCCTGAATATGCTTAATATGGGCATCAACGTCATACTGCTTAAACCATTCGTCAACAATCATTTGATTAAGGCAAGGGGTATGAACATCCGAAGCCTGCTTGCCGACTGTCATTTTAGCGATAACCTTTTGAGGAGCAATACAATATGCTACACGCAAGCCCGGTGAAAGTATTTTTGAAAATGAGCCGGCATAAATAACGATTCCGTCCTCATCCATAGACTTAATTGTAGGAAGTGCTTCGCCGCAAACTCTCAAATCGCCGTATGGATTGTCCTCCAAAATCATAACGCCGTACTGCTTAGCAAGTGCGTAAAGTTTTTTTCTCTTTTCAAGTGACATTGTAACACCCGACGGATTTTGAAAATTAGGAATGGTATAAATAAATTTAGCGTTAGGCGTTGTTTTAAGTGCTTGCTCGAGAAGCTCAATATTCATTCCGTCAGCCTCGACGGGAACACCTTTAAGCTTACAGCCGTATGAGCGAAAGCAATTAAGCGAGCCGATAAACGACGGTTCTTCGCAAATAACGGTATCGCCTTCGTTACAAAGCACCTTTGTAGTTAAATCCATAACCTGAGTAGCGCCCGATACGATAATAATATCGTCAAAATCTCTGCCGATATTTTCGTGATTACTCATCCACTTTTTGACAGTATCACGAAGTGGCTGATATCCCTCAGACACACCGTATTGAAGTGCATCGATAGGGCGAGAGTCAAGAATTTGAGCAGCAATAGCCCTGACCTCTTCTACAGGAAAAGCATCGGGTGCCGGATTACCTGCTGCAAGAGGAATAATTTTGGGATCAGCCGTTGCCTTAAGTATTTCTCTTATAGCACTTGGCTGAAGAGAAGATATTTTGTCAGAAAACGTATATTCCATTGTTTTTGCCTTCTTTAATATAAATTCTAAGCTTTGAGCAACATAGAAACAAACTTAGCAAGTATTTCTGCATTGTTAGCCTTAGTATTTTCAACATATTGGCATTTGAATTTGTAAAGCATATCAAAATCATAATTATTTAATTTAATGGCATTTACAAGTTCTTCTGCATTTTCAAATGTAGCACTCGGCATTTCCTTTTTGAGGTCAACATTAATTCCACGTTCACTTGAATATTCATCATAATCAGGAACGAAGAAATAAAGCGGTTTCATAAGAACGCTTGCCTCAAACGCACAAGCCGAATAATCGGTAATAATAACATCGGCAATTTTCATTAAATCATAAGTCGAGAAATCACCACTGTATGAAAACTCATTCTCAATTTTAATTTTGGAAAAAAGAGGATGAGCGCTTATAATTAAGCGGTAGCCGTCAACATCACGAAATTCTACCTTAAGCTGCTCGGCAATATAAGCATCTCTTTCTCTGAAAGTAGGAAGATAAAGAACAATCTTATCGTGGCTCAATCCCGGATTTTCGGTAAAAAATCTTGAAGCGGCATTATTATCAGTCAATATATCGTCAACTCTCGGAAGCGAACAAATCTTTATTTTAGAATTATCGCAACCGAAAGCCTCCATATAAAACTTAGCTGTTTTTTTGCTTGGAGAGAGAACATAGTCGTAATTTTTATGCATACACATTGCACGGCTGATTTTCTCGTCCCTGCCCTCTTTAGTGCCGACACTTTGAAGCCCGAATTTTTTAAGTGCCCCTAAAGCGTGCCACATTTGAATAACCTTTAAGCTTTTCTTATGCTTTAAGCAAGAAACTGTAATTGAATAAGTATCAAGGATTGCAACCTTAGAGGTAGCAAGATAATACATATCGCCGATAACAGAAAAGCAATACGATATTTTACCGCCGAGGCTTTCAGGTATCATTTTGAGCCTGAAAACCTGCTCGGTATTAGGACATTGCTTATCAATTTCTTTTTCAAGAAGTCGCATATCAAGACTTTTATCGTTGCTTTGCCTTGAAAGATAAACTATTCTGTCCTTAGTTTTAAAAAGCTTAATCGGCGCATAGATAATGCGAAGAAAAAATTTCAGTATTTCAATTAACAATACTTTCATATATATCACTTCTTTAAATTACTCGTAAAGAGGATATTTAGCGCAAATCTCGGCAACGCCGTTTGTGATATAATCCTTATTATTATCAAAATCAATAACTGCAAGAGTGATATATTCAGCAATCTTGTCCATATCGTCTGTATTAAGACCTCTTGTTGTAGCGGCAGGAGTACCGATACGAACACCTGAGGTAACAAACGGTGAAAGAGGCTCATTAGGAACGGTATTCTTGTTAAGAGTAATATGAACCTCGTCAAGTCTGTTTTCAAGTTCCTTACCGGTTACATTAGTTCCACGAAGGTCAAGAAGGCAAAGGTGGTTATCTGTACCGCCTGAAACAAGCTTCATACCTCTCTTGATAAGTCCGTTTGCAAGAGCCTTTGCATTTTCAACTACTCTCTTTTGATATTCGTTAAATTCAGGCTTAAGAGCCTCGCCGAAGCAAACAGCCTTACCTGCGATAACGTGCATAAGAGGGCCGCCCTGAGTACCTGGGAATACGGCAGAATTAAGCTTTTTAATAAGGTATTCATTATTGCAAAGAATAAGACCGCCACGTGGACCTCTTAAAGTTTTATGAGTGGTAGTTGTTACAACATCGGCATAAGGAACAGGAGATTGATGAAGACCTGCTGCAACAAGACCTGCAATATGAGCCATATCAACCATAAACATAGCACCGTTTGCATGTGCAATATCAGCCATAGTCTTAAAATCAATTTCTCTCGGATAAGCAGAAGCGCCAGCAACAACAAGCTTAGGCTTAACCTTATTAACCTGCTTAGCAAATTCCTTATAATCAATAAAGCCGTTTTCATCAACACCGTAAGGAACAAAGTTAAAATATTTACCGCTGATGTTGGCAGGTGAGCCATGAGTAAGATGACCGCCGTTATCAAGGCTCATACCCATAACGGTATCACCCGGCTTAAGAAGAGCGAGATAAACTGCAGTATTAGCCTGAGCGCCCGAATGAGGCTGAACATTAGCATAGTTGCATTTGAAAAGTTCGCAAGCTCTTTTAATAGCAATATTTTCAACGATATCAACATACTGGCAGCCGCCGTAGTAACGTTTGCCCGGTAATCCCTCGGCATACTTATTTGTAAGCACGCTGCCCATTGCAGCCATAACCTGAGGTGACACAAGGTTTTCGGAAGCAATAAGTTCAATGTTATCACGCTGACGTTTAAGTTCTAAAGCCATTGCGTCTGCAACTTCCTTATCCGTTTCGGCAACTTTGCCAATTGAATCATAATAATCTGAATACATATATAATCCTCCTGAATGATTATGCAAATTTATATAATTATACATATCTATAATATCATATAACAAGTAAATATACAACAACAAATTAAAAAAGTGTAAAAATATTATACTTGATATATATATAATTATGTGGTAATATATTTAAGTTAAAAATTAATGAATTTCACATATAGGAGTTGAGAAAATGAGCGGTCATAACAAATGGAGCACCATTAAGAGAAAAAAAGGTGCAAATGACGCAGCAAGAGCAAAGGTTTTCACAAAAATAGGCAGAGAACTTGCCGTAGCAGTTAAAAACGGCGGTCCTGACCCTAACAACAACGCTAAGCTTCGTGATGTTATTGCAAAGGCAAAGCAAAACAACGTTCCTAACGATAACATTGACAGAATGTTGAAAAAAGCCGCAGGCGAAAGCGACAGCACTAATTTTGAAGAAATCGTTTACGAGGGTTACGGTCCAAGCGGTATCGCAGTTGTAGTTGAAGCACTTACAGATAACAGAAACAGAACTGCATCTGAAGTAAGGCATTACTTTGACAAAGCAGGCGGAAATATGGGCACACCGGGTTCTGTTACATTTATGTTTGACAGACAGGGCGTCATTGTTATTGAAAAAGAAGATGTTGATGAGGACCAGCTTATGGAGGACGCACTTGAGGCAGGCGCTTCCGACTTCCTTACAGATGAAGAAGATATTTTCGAGATTAGAACAGAGCCTAATGACGTCGGCGCTATCCGTGATGAGCTTGAGGGCAAAGGATATCATATTATTTCAAGTGAGGCCGCTTATGTTCCTCAAACTTATACAAGACTTGAATCTGAAGAAGATATGAAAAATATGGCAAGAATGATTGATATGTTTGAGGAAAACGACGACGTTCAAAACATTTGGCATAACTGGGAGAATGAGGACGAATACGAAGGCTGATTTTTGAACTTCGATAAATAATTAAGGAGAACTGTTTAATTCAGTTCTCCTTTTTCTTTTGCATATTTTAATAATGTGTCTTTTTCATTTTCAAGTTTGCCGTCAATTACCATTTCCAAAACAGCAGAGAGAATATCCCCTATCTCCTTACCCTTAAAGCCGAGATTTATCAAATCAAAGCCGTTAATTTTCAAATCCTTAACACTATAAGGCTCAGCATTTGCGATAATTTCATCAACAAGCGACTCGGTAGTAACAAGATTTTGCAGCTCCTCCCCTGTCATTTTTGGATTTTGACCGAGCTTATCGGCACGCTTAACCTCAATTAAGTCACGTACACCCTGCTCGCCCAAACGGTTGAGCCATTTTTTTATATTTTTCTTTTTTGTTCCTATATGGATATCGTGGATTGGGATAATAAGCATTACCCTATCGTAAAGTTCATTTGAAATTTTAAAGCGCTTTAAAATCGGTGCGGCAAGGTCTGCGCTGATTTTTTGATGCCCCTTAAAGTGGTCAACTCCGTTATCATCCGTAGTTTTTGCAAGGGGTTTGCCGATATCGTGAAGAAGCATAGTAAGCCTAAGCGAAAGCAGCCTCGGCGCTTGCTCAACTGTTTTTGCAGTATGAGTATAGACGTCAAAAATATGCCAAACAGTATTTTGCCCACAGGTAAAAATCGGTACAAGTTCGGGAATTATCACGCCCATAATTTCTTTATACTCGGTTAAAACATCAAAAACATTATCGCCCAAAAGAAGTTTTGAAAGTTCGGTAAAAATTCTTTCAGCCGATACATTTTTTAAAAGTTCTTTATTTCTAAACAATGCGGCTTTGGTATTTTCCTCAATTTCAAAGCCGAGAGTTGAGGAAAAGCGAATAGCACGCATAATGCGGAGTGCATCCTCTTTAAATCTTCTATCAGGATCTCCGACAGCCTTAATTTTTTTATTTTCTATATCATCTCTGCCGCCGAAAAGGTCAACAATTTCATCTTTATTAGGGTTATATGCAATTGCATTTATCGTAAAATCACGGCGTGACAAATCCTCGTCAATATTGCTTACAAAGCTGACATTTTCGGGGTGGCGGTTATCGATATACTCACCGTCTGTTCGATAAGTAGTAATTTCAAAATTATCGCCATCAAAAACAGCGGTAACCGTTCCGTGCTTAAGCCCCGTTTCAATATATTTGATATTATTTTCAGCAAGTATTTTTTCAAGGTCACCGGGCTTTGCAGAAGTGGTTATATCAATATCGTCGCACTTTCTTTTCATAAAAAAGTCCCTGACGCAGCCGCCTACCTGATAAGCCTCAAAGCCTGCATTTTCAATTGTTTCAATCAAGTAATTTGCTTTTTCAAAAATCGTCATATTGCACCCAAACAAAAAAATTATATAAATATTTTAGCACAAACAAAGCAATAATACAATTATGAAAAATTTTTACACTTATTTAATTGTTGCGCTGACGGGCGGAGCGGGATATTGCCTTATTGAAATACTCTACCGTGGCAGAACGCACTACTCAATGTTTTTCGCCGGTGCAATAGTATTATCGTCATTTTATTATATAAATCAAAAATACGAAATGAGTTTTTGGCTCAAATGCTTGGTAGGAATGTTGATTATAACAGGGGTTGAGCTTCTGTTTGGATTGATATTTAATATCATACTAAAGGAGCACGTTTGGGATTATTCGGGTGTTCCGCTAAACTTTTTAGGTCAGGTCTGCGTACCGTTTTCACTTTTATGGTTTGCCATCTCCGGCGTGGCATTTAAGGTAATTGATACGGTACAAGAGAGTATTGGGGTATGAAAAATAAGGCGACCAATGGTCGCCCCCTACGATATCGAAAAAAATTCCATGTTTAACAAAACATATTAAATAAAAAAACAAGCACAACCGATTGGTTGTGCTTGTTTCATTATAGGTAAATTGTAAGGTTAAATTACTTGAGTTCAACCTTTGCGCCAGCCTCTTCGAGCTTAGCCTTGAGAGCTTCAGCGTCAGCAGTTGGAACTGCTTCCTTAACAGCCTTAGGAGCGTTATCAACGATTTCCTTAGCTTCCTTAAGGCCAAGACCTGTTGCTTCACGAACAGCCTTGATAACCTGAATCTTGTTTGCGCCTACTTCTGCAAGTACTACGTCAAACTCTGTCTTTTCGTCAGCTGCTGCTGCGCCACCCTCTGCAGGTGCTGCTACTGCTACTGCTGCTGCAGCGCTTACGCCGAATTCTTCTTCTACTGCTGATACGAGCTCTGAAAGCTCAAGAACTGTAAGAGTTTTAAGCTCTTCAACAATTGCTGTAACTTTTTCTGATGCCATTTTATTTTCCTCCGATTAAAGATTAATTTTAATTAAAATAGTTTTGATTTAATTATTCAGCTGTTTCTTCAGCCGGTGCTTCTGCAGGAGCTTCTGCTTCTTGGGCAGGTGCATCTTCCTTAGCTGCAGGCTCACAAGCCTCAACGCCGCCCTTATCAACAATAGCCTGTACTCCACGAGCAAAAGCTGCGATAGGTGCATTGAATACGCTGCAAACTGTAGCAAGGAGAACTTCTCTTGATGGAAGCTTAGCAAGAGCCATAAGCTTATCCATAGAGATTACTTCGCCGTCAAGATAACCGCTCTTAAGTGAGAAGTTGTCGTGTGAATCAGCGAACTTTTGAAGAATACGTGCTGATGCTACATAATCATCAGCCGATGTTGCGATTGCTGTAGTACCTTCGAGAACATCTTCGAGACCTGCAAGACCTGCATCCTCAACTGCTCTGCCGAGGATTGTATTCTTAACTACTGTGTAATCAACACCTGCTTCACGAAGCTCCTTACGAAGCTTTGTGTCGTCTTCTACGTTGATACCCTTGTAGTCAACTACAACGCCGGCACAAGAATTTTTAATTCTCTCTGAAAGGTCAGCAACCATTTGCTTTTTTCTTTCAAGAACTGCTGTACTTGGCATTTAATTTACCTCCATTAATATTTGCCGTAAAAAATACGGACTTGAAGGCTGTTTAGCTATAACAAAAAGTGCACTCCGAGAACCTCGGAATGCACGTAAAACATCAAAATAACATAATGCTACTTGAATGTCCATTCCTCGGCAGGCGAAAACTTACGCCGTATCGGCACCTGCTGTCTTTGGCTGAACAGCTATTGTATTTTAACACAAGGATTGCTCCTTGTCAATACCTAAAATTACTCAGCACTTGCAACTGTGCCAACCTTGTTTGGGTTAATCTTAACACCAGGGCCCATTGTTGAAGCAACAGCTACTGACTTAATGTACTGACCCTTTGATGAAGCAGGCTTAGCCTTGATGATAGCGTCAAGAAGAGCATTGAAGTTTTCAAGAAGCTTATCAGTACCGAATGAAGCCTTGCCGATTGGGCAGTGAATAATGTTTGTTTTATCAAGACGGTATTCAATCTTACCTGCCTTAGCCTCCTGAACAGCCTTAGCTACGTCCATAGTAACTGTGCCTGCCTTAGGTGACGGCATAAGGCCACGAGGACCGAGAACCTTACCTAAACGGCCAACGAAGCCCATCATATCAGGTGATGCGATAGCAACGTCGAAATCCATCCAGCCGCCCTGAATCTTTTGAACAAGGTCAGCATCGCCAACAACGTCAGCACCTGCTTCTGTAGCAGCCTTAGCAAGATCGCCCTTAGCGAAAACAGCAACCTTAACATCCTTACCTGTACCGTTAGGAAGAATAACAGCGCCACGAACCTGCTGATCAGCGTGACGTGAGTCAACACCTAAACGAATATGAACTTCAACAGTTTCGTCAAACTTAGCTGTAGCTGTCTTTACTGCGAGGTCAAGAGCCTCTTTTGAATCATATAAATTTGAACGGTCAATAAGCTTTGCACCGTCTGTATATTTCTTTCCGTGTTTCATAATTAAATTACCTCCAGTGGTTAAATCGGATACTTCCTCCCACAAGGGAATTAGTCTTCTACTACTATACCCATGCTGCGTGCAGTGCCTGCAATCATTGACATTGCTGCTTCAAGATTTGCTGCGTTAAGGTCAGGCATCTTTGTTTCAGCAATTTTCTGTACGTCAGCCTTTGAGATGGTTGCTACCTTGTTCTTGTTAGGAACACCGGAAGCCTTATCAATACCGCAAGCCTTCTTAATAAGAACAGCTGCAGGCGGTGTCTTTGTTACAAATGTAAATGAACGGTCTTCATATACTGTGATTACTACAGGGATGATAAGACCTGCGTCATTCTTAGTTCTTTCGTTGAATTCCTTTGTGAATGACATAATGTTTACGCCGTGCTGACCGAGAGCCGGACCAACAGGTGGTGCCGGAGTAGCTTTGCCGGCAGGAATCTGAAGTTTAATTAAACCTACTACCTTCTGTGCCATAATTAATTTCCTCCTAATATTGTGGTAAATGGCGAAGCCTTTGGCTTCTCCCACCATCGCTTAAACGCCACAGTGCAATCAAGCGATGATAATAAGCAGATATACTGCGAATTACTGAATTAAATAATGATTAGTCTTCCTGAACTTTTTCAAGCTGGTCAAGTTCAAATTCAACCTGATTTTCTCTGCCGAACATTGAAACTGTAACCTTAACGCTGTTGTTATCAACGTCAATCTCGTCAACAGTACCTGAGAAGCCCTCAAGAGGACCGTCAACAACATTAACAAGATCTCCTACTTCGTAGTTAACCTTAACGCTGACTCTTTCAAGAGCGTTATTTCTTACCTCTTCGTCTGTAAGCGGCTGAGGCTCACCCTCAGGACCTACAAAGCCCGTGCAGCCTCTTGTGTTACGAACAACATACCAGCTGTCGTCAGTCATAATCATTTTAACGAAGACATAGCCGGGCATCAACTTTCTTTGATACTCTTTTTCTGTGCCGTCGCTTTTAAGTTCTTTTACTGTTTCGGTTGGAATAGCAACCTCAAAAATTAAGTCGTGAAGGTTACGATTTTCAACAACAGTTAAAATGTTGCTTGCAACTTTATTTTCATATCCTGAAAAAGTATGTGCAACATACCATTTTGGTTCTTCCATCAATAAGCCTCCCGAATAATTATTTAAGCATTAAGTACATAGTAATTATTCAGCAGCTTTTGTTGTTTCGGCTGTGGTTGCAGCCTTATCAAGAGCAGCAGCTGTTGTACTTTTACCCTGCTGAGAAGCCGATGTCGTAGTTGTAGTTTCGGCAAGGTTCTTGATACCCTTCATTCCAAGAGAAAGAAGCGAGTCAACACCGTAAATAGCCAAGCCTGCAATAATAACTACAACAAGAACAACAATGGTGTTTTTAAGGACGTCCTTTGCAGGTGCCCAAACAACCTTTTTGCCCTCTGCCTTAACACTTTTGAAGAATGACGCAATGGATTTAAAAGGATTTTTCTTTGACTTCTTCTTGTCCTTAGACTTAGCGGCTTTTGCTGTCTTTTCAGATTTAGCGTCAGCCTTAGTTGAAGTCTTCTTTTCTTCAGCCATTCGGTCTTCCTCCAATCACTTTGTCTCTCTGTGGAGAGTGTGTTTCTTACAGAATGGACAATACTTGTTCATTTCCAACCTGTCAGGTGTGTTTTTCTTGTTTTTCATTGTGTTGTAATTGCGCTGTTTGCATTCAGTGCAAGCTAAGGTAATCTTAACTCTCATAAAATAGCACCTCCATTAATATTTCGATAAAATAATCTCCCTCGTTCGCCACGCAAAGCGAAGCAGGCAAAAAAATAACGCCTATCGGCATTTCACCTACTACGAGGTAAGCACTACTATATCACAGAAAGTAAACTAAGTCAAGTATTTTCAACAAAAAGTTTGCAATTGGCGAAGTTTTATATTATTATATAACAAAATCAATGATAAGGCAATGAATAATATGACTGAAATTATAATCGGCGCAGGTGCAAGCGGACTTGCCTGTGCAATAAGATTAAAACAGAATATGCCAAATGATGAGGTTATACTTCTTGAAAGGCTTGATACGCTCGGCAAAAAAATTCTTGCCACGGGAAACGGCAGATGCAACCTTTCAAACGAGCATGCAAAGCATTATAGAGAGGTAATAAATTTCTTTAATAATATAGGACTTAAAACAAAAAGCGACAGCGAGGGCAGAATTTATCCTTATTCAAATCAAGCCGCAACCGTCAGAGATATGCTTGAAAGAGAATGTATCAGACTTGGAGTCCAAATCATTACCGACTGCACGGTTAAAAGCGTCGACAGGGATTTAATTGTATCAACCGACTGCGGTATGTTTTACTCAGACAGCGTTATTATTGCCGCCGGAGGCATGGCTCAAAGCTCCCTCGGCTCAAACGGCAGCGGATATGAGATACTGAAAAATCTCGGCCACAGGATAACACCGCTGTCCCCTGCTCTTGTTCAACTTGTATCATCAAGTAAATATCCGAGGCAGTTAAAAGGGCAAAGAGTTAAAGGAAATATGAAAATACTTCTTGACGGCGAATGTGTAAAACAAGAATACGGCGAAATTCTTTTTACAGATTACGGCTTATCCGGAATTGTTAGTATGAATTTAAGCGAAGCCGTAAGCAAAAATTTTGAATGCAAAACTCCTAAAAAATGCCATGCGGTAATTGACCTTGCAAATGATTTCAGTGAAGACGAATTACTTGAACACATTAGCAAATTTGGCTCACTTGAGGGAATACTTGGTGAAAAAGTTTCATCTCTGCTTGAAAAGCAAGCAAACGGTGACAAGAAAAAGATTTGCAAATACGCTAAAAATTGGCAATTGATTATCACCGGCACAAAAGGATTTAATTTTGCGCAAATTACGAGCGGCGGCGCAGACTTGACCGAATTTAATAATTTTGAATCTAAACTTATTGAAAATCTATATGCCTGCGGTGAGATATTGGATCGGCAATTTGAATGCGGCGGATATAATCTCAACTTTGCATTTTACAGCGGCATAAGCGTCGCAGACGAAATAAAGAAAAAGAGGACAAACAATGATAAGAATTAACGAAATTGCATTATCGCTTGACGAGGACGAAAGCCAGCTTAAAAAGAAAGCGGCTAAAATCCTTAAAATAAATGAAAAATATATAAAAAAATATACTATTTATAAAAAGAGCATTGACGCAAGAAAAAAGGATGATGTGCATTTCACATATTCGCTTGACGTAAACATCTCGCTTGACGAGGAGCAAATTGCATCAAAATGCAAATCAAACAAGGTGCAAATCGTTAAGCCGTATGTTTACGAATTGCCCGAAAACAAAAGGGTAAGCAAATTCCGTCCTGTTGTTGTAGGTTTCGGTCCGGCAGGTATGTTTGCAGGTCTTATACTTGCGCTTTCGGGCTTAAAACCTATTATTCTTGAGCGTGGCAAGGACGTCGAAGCGAGAAAGGCAGACGTTCAAAAATTTTGGCGTGAAAAGAAGCTCAATGAAGAATCGAACGTACAATTCGGTGAAGGCGGCGCGGGCACATTTTCTGACGGAAAGCTCACAACGGGAATAAAAAGTCCGTTTATCAAGAAAATACTTGAGGAACTTTACGAAGCGGGAGCACCGGAGGAAATTTTATATTCATCAAAACCGCATATCGGAACGGACAGGCTTGAAATTGTAGTTAAAAACATAAGAAAAAAGATTGAAAGTTTGGGCGGCGAAGTAAAGCTTGAGTGCAAGCTTACAAGGCTTATTGTTGCAAATAAATTTGTGCATGGAGTGACTTATGAGCACAAGGGTGAAAGCATTGACCTTGAAACAGACACGGTAATTATGGCAATAGGCCACAGTGCAAGAGATACGGTTGAAATGCTTTATAACCTCGGCGTTGACATTATGCAAAAGCCGTTTTCGGTCGGTGCAAGAATCGAGCATCCGCAAAAGCTTATTAACGAGGCTCAATACGGCAGATTTGCTAATCATCCAAAACTCGGTGCGGCTGATTACAAGCTTGCGTGCCACGGACTTCACGAGAGAGGTGCATATACATTTTGTATGTGCCCCGGCGGCACGGTCGTTGCGGCAGCAAGTGAAAAAGAATGTGTAATAGTAAACGGTATGAGTTCGCTTGCACGTGATGGAGAAAACGCAAATTCTGCGCTTCTTGTTGGCATTGAACCAAAGGATTTTCCGAGCGAGCACCCGCTTGCAGGCATTTATTATCAAAGAGAGATTGAGCACAAGGCTTATGAACTTGCAGGGGCTAATTACAATGCACCGGCTCAGCTTGTCGGCGATTTCCTAAAAGGAATTGAAAGCAAGCAACTCGGAAATGTTAAGCCTACCTGTCCTACGGGTGTTACGCTGACAAATCTTGACGAATGCTTACCGACTAAGGTATCTGCAACAATGAAAAGCGCTATAGTTGAAATGGATAAAAAGCTAAACGGCTTTAATCTCTATGATGCAGTATTGACGGCGCCTGAAACGAGGTCGTCGAGTTCTGTAAGAATTTTACGTGACGATTTGCTTCAATGCAATATCAGAGGTGTTTATCCGTGCGGCGAGGGCGCAGGCTATGCAGGCGGCATAATTTCTGCGGCGGTTGACGGAGTTAAATGTGCACATGCGGTACTTAATGACGAGCATTAATTTATTTTATATTAAAGGACATATTCATTATGAGAATGAAAAGAAAGAAAAATCTTGATGAAAGAATAGCGGCTTCAGGCGATTATCTTATCACTATGAAAAACGACTCGCTTGATTTTCAAGACGCAATAAAGGAAAATCATCTTCTTGATTTTAATAAAATATTTAAAAAGGAACAGCCTGTATATTTGGAAATAGGTTGCGGCAAGGGTCAATTCGGCAACACGTTTGCACATCAAAATCCCGACAAAAACATTCTTTGCGTTGAAAGAAACAGGAACGTGCTGATTATGGCGATTGACAAAGCAAGAGAGCTTGGGCTTGACAATATTATGTTTCTTTGCGGCACGGCGGAATATTTGCCGTCTTACATACCAAATAACAGCATTGAGGAAATTTATCTTAACTTTTCGTGCCCGTTTCCAAAAAAGAGCCACGAGGCGCACAGGCTTACAAATCCACGTTTTCTTGAAATATACAAGCCTATGCTCAAAAACGGCGGTGCAATATGCCAAAAGACAGACAATATGCACTTTTTTGAATATTCAATCGAAAGCTTTTCAAAATGCGGCTTCAAGCTTTCAAATATTTCGCTTGATTTGCATAAGAGCGGTTTTGATGGAAATATCGAAACGGAATATGAACAAAAGTTTTCGTCACAAGGTTTCCCTATTTACAGATTGGAAGCAAGGTTATAACAAAACGCAATATATTATCAAATGCCTAACTGAAAATAATTCAGTTAGGTATTTTTTATGCTTGACAAATACGGTCTATTGTTGTAGACTATAGATGAGGTCGATACTTGTAGACCAAAGGAGTGACAATGAAATGAATTTAAAAATGTGTGAAAGCGATTATAAATTTATGAGCATCATTTGGAATAATGAGCCGGTTCGTTCAGGCAGGCTTGTTGAACTTTGTGCCGAGAAGCTTAATTGGAAAAAATCCACAACGTACACCACGCTCAAAAAAGTATGTGAAAAAGGATATGCAAAAAATCAAAACAGCATTGTTTCATCAACAGTTAAAAAAAGCGAGGTGCAGGAGTTTGAAAGCAGGCACGTTATAGACGAAGCATTTTCAGGCTCACTCCCCAATTTTTTAACTGCGTTTTTTTCAGGCAAAAAAATCAGCAATAAGGAAGCAGAGGAATTAAAAAAACTGATTGATGGTTATAAGGAATAGGTGAAAAGAATATGAGCAATTTATTTTATACCGTTTTAAATATGAGCATTACCTCATCAATAATCATTGCTTTAGTAATTATCATAAGGCTTTTCTTTAAAAATCTGCCTAAAAAATACAGCTATATTCTTTGGAGCGTAGTAGGATTTAGGCTTTGTGTGCCGTACTCATTTAAATCAATTATAAGTCTTTTTAATATCGGCAGTGCAATAAACAGCAATCCGATTAAAACAGATAATTACAAGCTAAGCTATGTTGATAAAGCAAGCATACTACCGCAGCGTATCGCTTCCTCATCAGACATTTCAAATACAGATACAATTACCCTATCAAATGCCTTACCTTATATTTGGCTTGGGATTGTATTAATTATTTTAGCTGTCAGCATTATTAAATATTTAAAATGCAAATATATGCTTAAAAACAGTGAAAAATTCAACGATAATATTTATTATTGCGATAAAATAAGCACACCGTTTATATTCGGTATTACAGCACCGAAAATTTATATACCAAAGGGTACAGACATCGCTTATCTTGAGTATATAATTGCCCACGAAAAATACCATTTAAAGCGAAAAGACTATATTATTAAAGCGTTTGCATACCTGCTTTTATGTATTCACTTTTTCAATCCGCTTTGCTATGTTGCATTTAGGCTTATGAACAAGGATATGGAAATGAGCTGTGACGAAAAGGTTATTGAATCGTTCAAAAGTATAAAAAGGGAATACTCCACCGCCCTGCTTAGCTTTGCAACAAATAATTATAAAGTTTCTCCGAGTCCGTTATGCTTTATTGAAAATGACGCCAAAAGCAGAATAAAAAACATTCTCAAATTCAAAAAGCCTAAAAAAGCAGTCAGCATTATTTCAATAATACTTTGCCTTACTGTTTTGAGTGCCTGCGTTTCAAACCCTGTCGACGTTAAAAAGCAGACTGATAAAATAAGCATAAATTCAAATATATCTTCAACGCAAAGCAGCAGTTTCAGTGATGATTATATTTTAGGAAAAGTGATTTTTGAAAGCCCTATACTTTCAAGCATACTGATTGACGGCGGCAACACAACAATCAAATTTGACGGCGAAAAGCTAATCAGAAGCAATGATGCAGAGCAAACCGAATACAGCGACAAGGTTGAAGAGTTGGAATATACCAAAAAGCAATTTTCAGAAAAATATTCCAATCAAGACGATGCGCTCACACCTGTTATTGACAAAAAATATTTTAAAAACACAAAGCTTATTAAAGAAGTAAAATACTATAACGATGAAAGTTTTGTTTCCATAATATACTTTGATAATAAGCCTGCTTTATATGGCTCAGACGGAATCAGAATTTATGAGATTATGCCAAATTCAAAAGGCTTTGGAAGTGCGGTATCAAACGAAATTTTGAAACACACGTTGCAAAATTCTGATTATGAAAAATACAAAAGCGAGGCACATTATATTTACCAAAAGGAATACACAGGCGATGACACAATCAGCGTATATTTAAACTTTTATGCCGCAACTTATTCAACAAGGTTCGGCTATGTAAAGGATGAAAGCGCTTGGATGAGTGACGCAAAAATTGATTTAAAGCTTAACGATAATTCCGACTACAGCGTTGTTAAATTTACTGTGCCGCAGGACGGAAGTGAATACAATAAGAGCATAAAAGAAATGTTTTCAAATGACGTATACGCCTATTATTTTGGCGACAATGCCAATAACAATGATAGCATATCAAAAGAATTGACAATTCAAGCAATAAAAAGCTTAGTTAAAAGCAATAAAGATATTGATATTAACAAATCAATTGAAACGCTGATTAAAAGAATAGGAAATATCAATTTGATTGATAATGACTATAACGAATACTTCAACCTTCTTATTGACTATGACGAATACACCGTTCGCTACACATTCAATAAATACAAAAACGGAAAGCTTGGCGAGCCGGAGGGCAAAATACTTCAAAGCGCATTTTCAAAAATTGCAGAAGATGAATACGTTAAAGCAAGTGCAAACACAGGCAAGGAATACTTTGACGCTTTTGATAAACACGCAAAGGATTTAAAAAAGCAAAACAAACTTGATTATGATTTTAAATTACTATATCCTTACACATACTTATATTTAACCGAATATGCAAAATAAACTTTTGAATTACAACACATAAAAAAGAAGAAAGACATTCAAAATTCGGAATGTCTTTCTTCTTTTTATTTAAACACAATTTTAACAGCGTTCTTTTTATTATATTTTTCAAGTTCGTCCTTTAATTGAGCAAGTTCATCTTGATTAATTTCCTGCTTATCCTCAGGATAATCCCAATTAGAAAAAGGATTTTTCTTAGTACAAAGCATATTGCCGCCGTCAAGCACCCAAGGAAGTGCAAGGATTTTTCTTTTATTTTTCACATAAAAGAGAACGCCTGTACTGCCCTTAGACACGTTTTTAAAATACACAAGCCCTTTAGCCTCTTTCATAATAAGCCTAATCTGCTGGTCAGGCTCAAGATTTATAAACTGCCTGCGATTGATAAGCGGAAAAACAATTATGCCAAGCACAAGGATAACAACAACGAGAATTATTATTTGATTAACTGTCATTTTTGAATACCTATTGTTATGATTTCAAACGGTTTATATTCAAGCGTATCTACAGCCTCGCCGATAACATTTTCAAGCATATCGAGAAGCTTAACAGACTTAGAAAGCTTAATTTTGCCACGCTTGCCGTCCTGTTCACTCAAACGAATAACCGTCATTGAGCCATCCTCGCTGTCCTTCATAGCCTGCAAATAAAGAGGTTCGAAAGTATCGCCGTCATATGATACGTCGGATTTTACAAGTTGCTCATTAAACTGAAATGCAAGTTTATTAACGCCTGCCTCAACAGCACCGTTTTCGTGAGGATAAATCATATAGCTAAAATTATGATGGCCCATATCCGAGGTTACGTCAGGACGAATCGTTGCACGAAGAAGCGAAAGCGACATAGTATTTTCATCAAAGCCGATACCGTACTTGCCGTCATTGATAAGTGCAACACCGCCGTCGGTTTCAGAAAGGTCAGCCCATTTGTGGTGACATGTTTCAAACCTTGCCTGCTGCCATGTAGTATTTTTATGAGTGTCACGTTCAATAAAACCTGCCGAGGTGTCGCAAAGTGCCTTGCGTGTAAGAACATTACAAGAAAATTCAGCCTTTGCAAGCTTATGTTTTTCGTTCCAATCTACTATATTTTCAACCTCTATGCCACGGCTTCTTCTAAAGAATCTTATAAGCATAGTCCACGTTGATTTATCGGTTGAAAGAACGGTTTTAAACGTTGCACATTCACCGTCAAGTTCACAAAGAGATAGCTTTTCACTCACCTTAATTTCAATCTGTTTATCCTTATAGTTAGGAAGAATATCCCAAGCATCATAATTACCCGGACAGTCTGTATAAATCTTAAGTTTGTTGAAATCGCCGTCAACCCACTGCCTATCTTGCTTTTTATCAACAAGAGAAGCAATAGAGCCGTCGTCATTAAGCACAGCTTTATAAAACGGAGTTTCTATATTATTGCCATTGCAGTTAAGCCATTCGCCATTAAACTTAGTTGCACGAAGTGACGCTGAGGAAAGCGCAGGAATATTAGGAATAATCCAATTACCTTTAACGCCGTAGCGAGTAGCCGTACCCTTTTTGTTAGGAACAAAGGTCAATGCGTCACGTTTGAAATTAAGAGTGTTGAAATATTTTGAGCCTGTGCCGATAAGTGAATCGACAGTCTTTTCAATCTCGGCATAGTCTTTCATTGCGTCCTCATATACAGGGTGAATATGAGAGCCGGGAAGAATATCGTGAAACTGATTGATAAGAAGCTTTTTGTAAGCATCTGTTATAGTTTTTTTATTATCCTCGCCACGTAAAACAGAAAGAATTTCAGCGTCACGCAGTTTATATTCAAGACGTCTGTTAGCACGTTTCATATTTGACTTGGTTGTAAACGTACCCCTGTGCATTTCAAGATAAAGTTCGCCGTCCCAAGTCTGCAAACTATCATTGTTTTCGAGATTTTTTTCAAGAAATTCCTGACCGCCCATATGCTCGCACTTCGGCATAATTGAAAGCTTATCAAACCTGTGCATAAGCTCAATCATTTCTTCTGTGCAGCCCGAACCGCCGTCGCCGTAGCCAAACATATTCATAGTTTGACCGCCGCTGTCCTTATCAATATAGGCCTCCCAATTTTCTTGAATTTGAGACGGCATATTCCAGGTGATAAAGTGAGTAGGCGGAACGCAAGCCAAAACAGACGTGCCGTCAATACCCTTCCAAATAAAGTTATTGTGAGGAAAACGGTTAGTGTCATTCCATGTTGACATTTTGTTAGAAACAAAATAATCAACACCGCTCTTTTTAAGAATTTGCGGCAAAATCCAGCTATTGCCGAAAACATCGGGAAGCCAAGCGTTATTAACTGTTTTTCCAAACATTCTCTTATAAGTTTGCTGACCGTAAAGGCATTGACGAACAAGACTTTCCGCTGTAGGAATATTACAATCAGGTTCAACATACATTGCGCCTACAGGCTCAAACTGACCGTTTTTAACTTTTTCTTTAAGTTCATCAAAAACGTCGGGATAATATTTTTCAAGTGTTTCATAAACATAAGGCTGAGTATGAGTATACTTGAAATCGGGATATTTATCCATAAGCCTAAGCTGAATTAAAACGGTACGAAGATTTTTCTGCACAGCATGTATTCTGCGCCAATAATATGCTATATCAAGATGAGAATGTGCAATTAAAGCAACATCGCCGTTGCCTTTATAATTATCATTAGCAAAAACAACATCATCGAGATATTTTTGACATTCGTCAATGCCGTCAAGTTCTTCACTGTCGAAATCGATAAAATTCATTGCATTGTTAAGTTCTTTATTAAGAAATGCACGGTAGTCTTCGTTAAACAAATCGCTCTTTGCAATATCCAAAAGAAGCTCAAAATCCCATACAAGGTCCTGCACTTTATGATTGACAGTGCAAATATATGCGCCCTCAAAAATCTGACGGCAACCACGAACTGAAAGTGATTCGGGGTTACGCTCATCATCCGGCTTTGAACGGTTATAACCCATCATTTCAAAATGAAGAGTTTTAGTATCGTCAACGTAAGGAGAAAGAAGCATTCTTTCTCTGTTAGGGTCAACACCGCCGACGTATTTACCGTTTACCTTAACGCAAATTTCAGCCGCAGTTTTAAGTGAAAACCAAAGCTCTTTGCCCTGAAGTTCCTTAGGAATATCAACGTCTGCCTTAATAAAAGCAGTTCCGTCGGGAGTGAAATACATATCGCCTTTGTTAAGCGGTCTGTAATCATCGCTGTAATATTCAAACTCCATTTCTGAAATTTGACGTGCATCTTTAATCATAAGATTATTTATTTCCCACTTTGAAGAATAAATATATCTTTTAAGCCAGCCAAAACGCAAGTCTGTCCATTCCTCAGGACGCATTGAACGTCTGACTACTTTAATATGTGCCATATTTATCCCTCCCTATATATCCTGAAAATAAGGCTTTTTACGAATTGCATTAACCTTAACATTCTTTTTCAAATCTTTTTTTATCTGTTCCTCAATCCAAGCAGTGCAACGATTTAAGATAAGGCATTTTGAACACTCGCCCCTGAAAATAAGAGTAAGCTCATCACCGTCAAGACCGACAAATTCAACCCAGCCGCCGTCGCCCTGAAGTTTCGGCTGCAAAACAGTTTCAACATAATTTTTAATTTTTTCCATATTAAACTCCAAAATTAAGCATTAATAATATTTTTAATTTTTTCTCTTATAGTATCAAGGCGCTTTGCCGCATTTTCCTTAGATGGGTCAACAATTGAATAATAAACCTTAATCTTAGGCTCTGTACCCGAAGGACGAACAGCAAGCCAAGAGCCGTCATTCCATATATATTTAAGTACATTTTCCTTAGGCAAATCACGAATACCGCCTGAAAAATCAACGACTTCTTTAATGCCGTCAAAAAGAGAAATGCCCTTACTTCTGAATTCAGTCATAAGGCTTTGAATTTTTTCTGCTCCGTCTTTTCCTTTCAATACGAATGAATCAAGGAAATCAAGATAATAACCGTATTCATTATAAATCTCATTAAGTCCATCGACGAGAGTTTTGCCCTGATTTTTATACCAAGCTGCCATTTGGCAAATAAGCATTGAAGAAACAACGGCATCCTTATCCCTTGCGTGGGTGCCTACGAGATAGCCATAGGATTCCTCATAGCCGATAACAAATTCCTGCTTGCCGGACTCTTCATACTTATTAATCTTATCGCCGATATATTTAAATCCTGTAAGCGTTTCTTCAATTTTAAGTCCAAACTTTCTGCCTATATTAGCGCCAAGTTCGCTTGTAACAATTGTTTTAACAAGTGTTGACTTTTCATTTAAAGTATCCTTTTTCATAGTAAGGACGAAATTAACAAGAAGCGCACCTGTTTGGTTGCCTGTAAAGAGTTTATAATCGTCACCGTCTTTAACGGCAATACCGACTCTGTCGCAATCGGGGTCAGTACCTAAAACAAGGTCGGCACCGATTTTTTTAGCCTTTTCAATGGCAATATTAAGCGCATCCTTTTCCTCAGGGTTAGGAGAACGAACGGTTGAGAAATTGCCATCGGGAAGTTCCTGCTCCTTAACAACGGTAACGTCCAAGCCTTCAAGCATTCTTCTTACAGGAATATTTCCTGTGCCGTGAAGCGGAGTATAAACTATTTTCAAATCGCTCTTTTCTTCATAAAGCGATTGCTTTTTAACCTCATTAAGAAATGCGTTAAGTTCATTTTCGCCGATATAATTAATAAGTTCACTTCCCTCTAAAAAAGGAATTGATGAATAATCGGTAATATCATTTATAAAGGCGATTGCATTTTTAGCGTCCTCGGTGCAAAACTGGCATCCCTTACTGTCATAAACTTTATAACCGTTATACTCCTTAGGGTTATGAGAAGCAGTAATCATAACGCCTGCCGTGCAGCCAAGATAATGAGTTGTGAATGACAAAACGGGAACAGGCACAATCATTTCATAAATGTTAACCTTAATGCCCTGAGAAGCAAACACACCTGCAGCAGTTTTGGCAAAATATTTTGAATTGTTACGAGTATCATAAGCAATAGCAACGCTGATTTCCCCGTCATTTTTGCTTTTAAGGTAACGTGCAAGACCGAGTGTTGCTTTACCAACAGTGTAGCGGTTCATTCTGTTTGAGCCTGCGCCCATAATACCTCTCAAACCGCCTGTACCAAAAGCAAGATCTTTATAAAATCTATCCTCAATTTCCTTTTCGTCCGTAATGCTTTCAAGTTCGGCCTTTGTATCTTCATCCGCAAACGAAAGCCACTGCAAATATTTATCCTTGTAAGTATAAGTCATATTAACACCTCGAATAAAATTCATTATATTTATATTTTTTTATTTATTACAGATTGCGAAGAAGTAGTCAGAATTGGATTTTTAGTAAAGGGAGCTGTACATGGGTACTGCCCCTTTGCTAAAAATTCAAAGCGCCCAACGTTTTGACGCCATATCCCTTAGGATATTAAGACAAAACGTTCAAGTGCTGTTGATACGGTTATCAATAGCTTAATAATTGTACTATTGAAAATCAATATCTGATAATTACAAATATCGGGCGCAGTTATGGCTGCTTATTCACAATCTATTTAAAGTACATATAATACTGACATTTAATCATTCCGTTATATAACTTGCGGCGCTTGTCCGCTTTTCTGCCAAACTCACGTTCAAACTCCTCATCCGGAGAAATGATACCGTAACTCCAACCGTGCTTTGAAACGAACTTTTCACCCATAATATGATAAATATTCTTAGCTGTTTTGACATCAAGCATTCGCTCCCCATAAGGCGGATTTGTAATGAGTGTTCCCTTTTCGGTGGTCGGGTTAAAATCCTTAATATCTGCTGTTTCAAGCCTCAAGAATTTATCGACTTTAATCCTCTTGGCATTTGCCATAGTAAGCTCAAGAGCGTGAAAATCAATATCCGAGCCGAAAGCAACAAAATCCGTATCGGTTTTAATAATATTGTGGCAACGCTCTCTCTCCTGCATCCAAGCCTTTTCAGGAATAAACCCCCAACGGTCACACTCAAAATTACGGTTAATTCCCGGTGCGATATTATGAGCCATCATAGCGCCTTCAATCAAGATAGTTCCGCTTCCGCAACAAGGGTCATACATCGTATGATAATGTCTAAGCCTCGAAAGAGAGCAAAGTGCGGCGGCAAGAGTTTCTCTTATCGGTGCGTCATTAGCTTCGGGGCGATATCCTCTTTTATGAAGTCCCCTTCCGGTCGTATCAAGCATAATTGTAACTTCGTTTTTCATAATAGAAAACTGAATTTGATGAACAGGACCGGTTTCCTCAAACCAAGATATGCCATAATCCTCTTTAAGCGACTCAACTACTGCTTTTTTTATTATCTTTTGGCAATCGGGAACGGAATGAAGAGTTGAATTAATGCTATAACCCTTAACGGGAAATGTATCGCTTGAGCCGATAAATTCCGACCAAGGAAGCGATTTCACCGATTGAAAAAGCTGTTCAAACGTTTCAGCCTTAAACCTATCAAGAACAATAAGAATTCTTTCTGCAAAGCGGCTGTTAATATTAGCTCTTGCAAGCATAGCCTCATCGCCCTCAAAAAAGACACGTCCGTTTTCGGCTGATACGTTTTCAGCCTCCATAAATTTAAGTTCATCTGCAACCAAGCCTTCTAAACCTAAAAGGCAAGGCGCTGTCATTAATAAATGCATAATCTTTTCCTTACTCTATAACAAAAATAAGGGTGTAAAAATACACCCTTAAAATGAATTTTACTTACCTGATGAAATATCGTAAAAAACGATTTCGTCACTTTTAACGTAACCCTTTTCCCTCGCTTTTTTCTCGATATAATCGTCTTTATCCTCATTATCAAGCACAGCCTGAAGCTCCTTGTTTTCCTCCTGCTGCGCATCATATTTGGCGCTTATTTCAGCCTTTTGCTTTTCAAGCCTGCTGATGTCTGCATTTTGATTAACAACGCTGATAGAAAAAAATGCAAAAACACCGACAAGTAATAGACCGACAAGAATTTTGCCGACGCTGTATTTGCCGATATATAGCTTTTTAGACTTGCTCTTGCTTTCCTTTGCCAAATTCGTCACCTTCATATTTTTTACGGTTAGGTTTTTTAATGATTTCTTTAATATTATAATATAACATCCTCGGCAATTGCAACACTTTTTTAAAATTTTCTAATGATTTTTTTACTTTTTTTAACCGAATTTTAACCTTTTTGGCAATTCTTTTTTCAAGCGGCAAAGAAATCTTGCCCATGCTTATAATATAGACTGTAAATCCGACAAAAATAAATGCAAGAAAAATGCCCTTTATTGCACCGTCATTAAAGATTAAAAGATATGAAAATGAAACAAAGGACGTTATAAGCCAAAAAAGCAAATCAAAAAAGAGTGAGCCGCCAAATGAAAGGCGAAAAAAGCGCATTAAATCATACAAAAAGCCAAGCCCTGTACCGACAAAAAATGCATAAAAAAGCGCCTCAGCCACCGAAAAGCCTCTTTAAAAGTGAGGTGGAGGAAAACTTTTCGCTGTAAAGAAGCGAAGTAACCTTTCCGCTGACGCTGACAGTTCCCGCCTCCAAATTAAGCTCCTCAATATGCAAAAGTTCGCCCTTAATCGTAAGCTCACCGCAAGGTGAAATCGCAATAATTTCCTCCTCGTTAAATGAGTCTACGTCACTTATTCCGGTTAAAGTTAAATGCTCCCTGTTTTCAAGAGTGAGCAAATGGTTCATATCAACGTTATTATCCATAAAATCACCTAAATAATTTTATGCAAACTATGATATAAATATAACAAAAGAAAAGCAGTTTAAACAAACTGCTTTATGCAGTACACCCCTTATAGCACCTCGTACATTTTGGCTGCATCCTCTTTAAGAGCATGCTCATTAATTGCAAGCACCTTATATGAATTTTCTCTTGCGCCGAGAGTGATTTTGATTGTATCGCCCACTTTAACGTCGTACGAAGCACGGGCAACCTTACCGTTTACCTCAACCTTACCTGCATCGCAAGCTTCGTTTGCAACAGTTCTGCGTTTAATTATTCTTGAAACTTTTAAATATTTATCTAATCTCATAATTCACCTTAAAAAAATAGGGTGTCTTTTCAGACACCCCAAAAAAATCAACAAAATTACTTTACAGCATCCTTAAGAGCTGAGCCTGCCTTGAATGCAGGAACCTTTGACTCAGGAATTTCAATTGTTTCCTTTGTACGTGGGTTAAGACCTGTACGAGCTGCACGAGTCTTTACTGAGAAAGTACCGAAACCGATAAGAGAAACCTTATCACCCTCAGCAAGAGCATCCTTAACTGAATCGAAAACAGCGTTTACTGCTGCTTCTGCGTCCTTCTTTGAAAGTTCTGCCTTTGCAGCTACTGCTGCTACAAGTTCTGTCTTGTTCATTTTAATTTCCTCCGTTTGTTGCCGAATTATCGACTTTTAATATTTCTTTTGCCTTATCCCACAAGGCATCAAGCTCATCAATAGAAGAATTATTCATATCAATGTCATTTTCATCTGCTAATTTTTCAACTATTTTAAATCGTGTTATAAACTTATCCGTAGAAGCCTTTAAAGCTTCTTCACTGTCAACACCTATAAAACGTGAAATATTGACGCAGGAAAAAAGAACATCGCCGAATTCATCTTCAATTTCCGCTTGATTGTTATGCGATAGCGCAATTTTCAACTCGTTAATCTCTTCATTAAGCTTTAAAAAAGCACCGTTTTGATTATCCCAATCAAAGCCTGCCTTTGCAGCTTTGGACTGAACCTTTTGGGCACGCATAAGAGCAGGAAGCTCAATAGGAATACTGTCCATCTTGCTTGAAGCGGTTTTAGTACCCTTTATGCTTGCTTTAACACTGTCCCAGCTGTCAAGCGCTTCTTTGGTATTATTTGCAACCTTGTCACCAAACACGTGAGGGTGACGAACAATGAGCTTTTTGCAAAGCTCGTCGCAAACGTCGTTAAAATCAAAATTGCCCTTTTCACTTTCCATTTCACAGTGAAGTGCAATTTGGAGGAGCACATCGCCCAATTCTTCCCTTAATCCTGATATGCTGTTTTTGTTAATCGCTTCAATAACCTCATACGTTTCCTCGATAAAATTACTCTTAATCGATTCATGAGTTTGTTCACGGTCCCAAGGGCATCCTCCCGGTGCTCGAAGCAATGTGATAAGCGAAATTAAATCATTGATATCATATTTATCCTTAAATTCAAAATTCACTTTAACACACCCCTTGATTAACTTGTCAACTAAGATAATACTATAAAGTTCCCAAATTTGCAAGTATTTAAGCGGATTTTTTATATTATTTAGCTGAAATTATATCACTTATACGCACACATTTAAACAAAACGAGCAAAGAAACAGTCAAAAAAGAACATATTATGCCGCAAATTGTCAAAGTGAGCAGAGAAGAAGTTTGAGTAAAAAACGCTACTTTAATAAATTTTACGGCAAAATAGACCGTACCGGAGCAAAAAATCGGCTTAAAAAATATATCTTTCACCGCAAATGAAGCGCCTGTATTTTTAGAAATAATAATCATATTCCAAATAAGAATTATCAAAAATCCTATAAAATTTGAAATGGAAACGGCTGATATATTAATTGTCATTTTAGGTATAAGAATAATGTTTGTTATCACTCTTATGCCACCCGAAACGGCAAAGGGTAAAATTGTTTTTTTAGAAAGTCCAAGTGACTGAGCACAAAATACACAGCTTGAGGCAAGACAGCACGGCAAGACTGTTACAGCAAGATAAAACAAAATATCACTGCCGAATTTTGCAATATCACCATTGGAATTGCCGTAAAAAAGCGTCAATATTTCGCTTGGAAAAAGTGCAAGAACTATTCCTGAAAAGCAAGAAAGAATGCTTGTATACTTTAAAACACTGTTTATTAATAAATTGAATTTCGGCGAATCACTTTCATAAGCCGAGCTGATTGCCGGAACGGCGGTCACACCGAGCGCCATAACCATCCCCGGAATAAGATTTTTAAAATCAAGTGCAGAGGAATAAATCCCGAACACATAAGTGAAAATATCGCCGTCAAAATAATTATACGCTTTTGAAAGCACAGCCTTGTCGCAAAGAGTTAAGGCGTACTGAATTGACGAGGTATCAAAAAATTGAGAAACACTTTGAACAGCCGTTGCAAAAAGAAGCGGAAGAGAAAATGCGGCAAGTTCATTATACATTTGTCGAGTAACCGATTTATCGGGTTTCGGCATTTTATAGTGGCTGCCGACATAAGCGCTGACATAAACCCACCCGGCAAAACCACCGAGGCTGACGCCGAGCATAGAGCAAGCAGATGTTAAGGGATAAATTGCCGAAAGTGCCTGCCTTTCGTTTTCATACGCTGTACCCAAAACCGTGCCATACTCATAATAATTTGACATAAAAAAGCCCATAGAAAAGCGAGCAAATAAAAGTCCAAACACCATTTTAAAAACCGCTTCGATAATTTGGCAGGCTGCGGTTGGTTTCATATCAATAAACCCCTCGGCAAAAGAACGCTTACCGGCGCCAAGGCAGCAGAAAAAGACACTCGGTGCAAGAGCAAAAATTGTATAAATACTCTTTGGTGACGAAGAAATAAGCCCGCTGTATGGCTTTGCACCAACAAGCATCACAAAAAGTCCTGCCAAAGCCGCAAGAAAAAACAGTTTATTTCCTGCTTTTTTCAATCCGGAAACTCTGAGTTTATCGCCGCTTGCATTATATTTACTGACAAGTTTTGACATAGCGATAGGGAAAGCGCCCATAGTAAGTGCATGAATAGGCAAGCAAAGATTATACGCTATTGAAAAATATCCCCTGCCTGTTGCGCCTATATAAGAAGTTAGCGGAATTTTATAAAAGGCAGATATCATCTTAACTATTACAGTTGATACGAGAAGCAAAAAAGCACTTGAAATATACTTTTCTTTAATACTCTTTTTCAATAAAATCACCCAAAGAAAAAATAAAAGAGCAACCAAAATGATTGCTCTTTAAAATTCCTGTTAAATTTTACTCGTCGCTGTCTTTAATCTCAACATCCTTTGCTTCAACAACCTCAACTGCCTCAGCCTCAGCTTCGGGCTTGGTATTGAAATCGGTTGAAAAAGCCTCCTTGGTTTTTTTAGCCATATTAGCCATAGACTCATTAAATTCTGCCTTTGCCTTTTCAATCTCAACCGTATAAAGTTCAATCTTTTCTTTATTATCGGCAATTGCATTTGCGCAGTCTTTAATTTCATCTTCAGAAATTTCATCGCCTATATACTTTGCATAATTAAGCTTGCCGAATTTTTCATAAAGTTTTGCAAGCTTAGCCTTAGCATCAAGAAGTTCAACCTTTTTACGGCTGATTTCAAGCCTTTCGGCAGTCTTTTTACTCATATTTTCAGCAACGTCTTTAGTTTTATTAAACATTTCTTCCAGTTTCGGATTGTTGAATGCTTCGTCCATTGAACCAAAAAGATCACTTAATTTTATAGCCATTATTACCACCTCGCACTCATTATATTACAATATGTAAAACATTGCAATACTGTTTGCTATATTTAATTATTAGTTTGCATAAAATTTTTCAATTAATTTTTTACGCTCAATAATTTCATCAAATCTGTCAATATATTCATATGGATATTTAAAGTTATATATGCGCTCAATTTTACCGGTGTCCTGATTTTTAAGCCTTGTAACGGCACCTGCACCGACAGCAAAAACAGAATGAGTTTCATCCATCATATAAACATTATAAAGGCAATCCATATTATCCTTGCACCAGCCGACGTTTTCTAAATTGCCGACAGACTTAGACTGGCGGTACATATAATAAGGATAATAGCCGCCCGACTTAAGGCAGAAATTTGAATATTCCACCATATCAAAGGTTAAAAGTTTATCTGAAATATCATAAGCATTCTCTCTTGTGACCATATAAGCTGCCGATTTCATTGCAAGAGTATGAACAGTTACGCTTTCTGCCCCGAGTGATACGGCAGTGTCAACACTGTTTTTAAATGACGAAAGTGTATCTTTTGGAAGTCCTGCAATAAGGTCCATATTAATATTATCAAAACCGCACTTTCTTGCAAGGGCAAAAGCATCAAGAGTCTGCTTAGATGTGTGACGTCTGCCGATAGAGTCCAAAACTTCATCGTTAAACGACTGCGGATTGATTGAAATTCTGCCGACACCTGCACCCTTTAATGCCATAAGCTTATCCTCAGTTACGGTATCAGGTCTGCCTGCCTCTACTGTATATTCACGAAGAGTTGACAAATCAAAATTCTTCTCTATAACGTCAAACAGCCTTGAAAGCTGCGAGGCTGAAAGAGTTGTAGGTGTTCCTCCGCCGAAATAAACGGTTTCAAGCCTTAAGCCAAGAGCCTTTGCCACCTGACCTGTTTTTTCAAGCTCCTTGCAAAGAAGGTCAACATAAGGCTCAAGAAGCTTATGCGTTTTTTCAATAGAATGGGAAACAAAAGAGCAGTAAGCACATCTCGTTGGGCAAAACGGAATCGAAACATAAAGCGAGAAAGAATTGTGAGATGACAGGGAAATAATTTTATTTTCGTGGTGCATAACTTCAATTGCCAAATCGGTTTTTTGGGGCGTTGCAAGAAAAGTATTGATAAAATAATCTCTTGCCGCTTTTTCGCCCATTTCGTCTGCGAAGCGATGCATAAGTTTAGCGGGACGAACGCCGAAAAGGATACCCCACGGCGGTTTAAAACCTGTAAGCTCGCTCAAAACATTATAAAGCAGAACTGACATCTCAGTTTGAGCGTCCTCATTTTCTTTTAAAGTATGTGTTTTAGAAATACTTTTATCAAAAAGACGGGCGCAAACGAAAAATTCATTACCCTGCGCCTTAGTTTCCACCTCAATATTATCCTTTCCATCGTCGTTAATCTTCTCCCAAGGGAAAAAGACGGTGCAAAGATTTTTCATATCATATATAAAATCGTGGTTAATTACTTTTAAAATCATAAATTATGCCCTATTCAAAAACGGATTATTTGCACGTTCAAAATCGAGTGTTGACTGACGGTCGTGACCGGGATAAACGATTAGATTTCCGTCAAGAGAAGCGATTTTTTTTAGACTTTGAACAATTTCAAGCGGTGAACCACCGGGGAAATCAGTTCTGCCGCAGGAGCAGAAAAACATAGTATCGCCTGTAAATATTTTGCCGTCGCACACATAGCAAAAACCGCCTTTGGTATGCCCCGGAGTTGCAATAGCCTTGATTTCACTTTCACCCAAAGTGATAACGTCGCCGTCAAAAATCAAAATATCAGCCTCTGTATTATTCTGCACACCGCCGCAAAATGCCGCAAGGCTTAACTTTGACGAGGTAAGCATAGGCTCATCCTCTTTTGAAATCACAACCTTAGCGCCTGTTTTTGCTTTAACGGCTTTAACTCCGCCGATATGGTCAAAATGACCGTGAGTAAGCAAAATATATTCAAGGTTTGCTCCTTCAATGAAATTCATCATTTTATCGCTGTCCTCTGTGCAATCGACAAGTGCGCTTTTATTTGTTTTTTCATCTGTAATAAGATAGCAATTATTTTCAATAGGGCCGAATGTAGCCGATTTAACACTTAGCATTATTTTAATTCCTTACTGTCTAAAATTATAGTAACCGGGCCGTCGTTTAATAAGTCAACCTTCATATCAGCGCCGAAAATTCCTTTTTTAACGGATTTTACACCTGATTTTTCAAGTTCATCAGCAACGTATTCATAAAGCGAATTTGCCTCATCAGGCGGTGCGGATTTTATAAAACTCGGCCGCCTTCCGTGCGAGCAATCTGCGCAAAGGGTAAACTGAGATACAAGAAGGATTTCGCCAAGCACATCAAGAAGTGATAAATTCATTTTGCCGTTTTCATCTTCAAAAATCCTCAAAACAGGGATTTTTTTAATAAGTTTATCAGCATCCTCCTTGGTGTCACCGTCCATAACGCCGAGTAAAATCATAAAACCGTTATCTATTTTACTTATTAGTTTTCCGTCAACGGTGACAGAGGAATGTTTTACTCTTTGAATTACTGCTTTCATAAATTAAAATGCCGACCTTTCTATATGATAAACACCCTCAATTTTACGAAGTGATTTTTCGATAGAATCAAGATGTTCCTTTGAATTGACCGTAATGGTCATAGTAGTTAAGCAATTGCCCTCGCTGATAGGACGGGCATTGATAGAATGAATTTTAACGTGAGCCGTAGCCATACAAGCGGTTATATCAAGAACTACTCCGTCACGGTCGATAGCATAAACGTCGATTGTTGAACGAGCGTCAACTTTAACATTGTTATCCCAATGAGCTTTAACCCAGCGTTCAGGCTCCGGGCAATTTTTCAAATCATCCGGTACGTTTACACAGTCCTTTCTGTGAATTGTAAGCCCTGTTCCACGATTGATAAAGCCGACAATTTCCTCACCGGGGATAGGAGAACAGCAGCGTGCCATTTTAATAAGGCAATTATCTATTCCCTCAACCACAACACCTGAGCTGTCCTTAGAGGTGCGAGGCTTATCAAGAGTATTAGTTGTCGCAACGGCAGGCTTAGGAGGTTCTTCCTTTTGCACTCGCCAATTGCGGTTAAATTCGTCCTTAATACCGGGCATAAGACGAGAAATCTGTATTCCGCCGTAGCCGACAGCGGCATAAAAATCGTCTATATTTGTAAAATGCTGCCTTTCCGCAATGCGGGTAACGAATTTAATATATTCCTCACTATCCTCAAAGCGGATAAAGTTTCGCCTAAGCTCACGCTCAACCTCAGCCTTACCCTGAACAATATTTTCGTCACGCTTTTCCTTTTTAAACCAAGAGCGGATTTTACTTCTTGCCTCGCCTGTTGTAACAATCTTAAGCCAATCACGGCTTGGACCCTTGCCCTGCGCATTAGAGGTCAATACCTCAACAATTTCACCCGTTTTAACCTTATAATCAAGATGAACGATTTTGCCGTTTACCTTAGCGCCGACCATTTTATTACCGACGGCGGAATGAATTGCATAAGCAAAGTCAATAACCGTTGCTCCTTTAGGAAGCGCCTTAACATCACCACGGGGAGTAAATACATAAACCTCATCGCTTGACAAATCGCCTTTAATTGTAGTAACAAGTTCCTCTGGAGTATCGGTTTCGTCGCCGTGCTCAATCATACGGTGAATCCACTCAAGTCGGGAGTCAATACTATCCTTGCCTCCCCTGCCGAGCTTATATTTCCAGTGAGCAGCGATACCGTATTCGGCAGTGCGATGCATATCCCATGTACGAATTTGAATTTCAAATGGAACGCCCTTATCTGAAAGCACGGTAGTATGAAGTGACTGATACATATTAGGCTTAGGCATTGAAATATAATCCTTAAACCTGCCCGGAAGCGGTTTAAACATATCGTGAACAATGCCGAGCGCATTATAGCAGTCAATCATTGTATCAACAATAATTCTTACTGCATAGATATCAAAAATCTGTTCAAAATCCTTACCCTTGATATAAACCTTACGAAAAATTCCGTGAACTGATTTAACACGTGAGGTAATTTGAACGTGTTTCATAACAGGGGTAATCTTATCGCTTATTTGCTTTGTTATATCGGCAAGAAATTTTTCACCCTGCTCTTTTTTCATAGATAAGTTTTTTTCAATTTCCTTATATGCAATAGGGTCAAGATAATAAATTGCCAAATCCTCAAGTTCTTCCTTAATAGGACGGATACCTAAGCGGTGAGCAATAGGAGCATAAATTTCAAGCGTTTCAAGACTTTTTTCCCTTTGCTTATAAGGCGGCATATGCTGCAAAGTACGCATATTATGAAGCCTGTCGCAAAGCTTGATGATGATAACACGAACATCCTCATTCATTGCGATAAACATTTTTCTTATATTCTCAGCCTGTACTTCTTCTCTTGTAGAAAGCGGAATTTGACCGAGTTTAGTTACACCGTCAACAAGAAGTGCAACCTCATCGCCGAACTCCTGCTTGATATAATCAAGGTCATACTGCGTATCCTCAACCACATCGTGCAAAAGTGCACCCACAATACACTCATTGTCCATTCCGAGCTTATAAAGAATTTCAGCAACGGCTACAGGATGCATAATATAAGGCTCACCCGAACGCCTACGCTGATTTTTGTGAGCATCACGTGCAAGGTCATAAGCTTTTTTAATCACTTCACTGTCATATTGCGGATTTTTCTTTATATCTTCAAAAAATTTATTAAAGCCGTCGTCATAATCATCCGTATATACACTTTGTTCCTCGTTTAGCAATTATAATCTTCCCTTCAAAACCATAAGAGTATCAGTTCTCTCAAGGTTTGCTTTAGTTTTTACGTCATTTAAAGTAATATTACCCTCACGCTTTATCAGCCCTGCCTCCTCAAACGCATCAAGCGCAAAAGCAAGCTGACCGTATGTAAGGTAATTTGCAAACTCAAAATATAAATCGTCAAATGTGTATTTATATCCCTTTTGGCTTTTTAAATATTTATAAACAACAGCGCAAATATCCCTATTAGGATAAAGCTCTGTTTTATTTTTCTTTCCGAGTTTAAACAGGAGATAGTCATTTTTCTCACGATAATATTTATCAATATCAATCCCTGATTTTCTGAAATCAACTATTTGAGCTGAAATATAATCTTTATTTTTAAACGTGCTTTTTGAAAGTTTCACGGCGAAATCGAGAGTATCACCGATTTTATGCGGAAATTCGTCAAGCGTAGTTCTGAATTTAACCATACGTACGCTTTTTCCTTTTTTAGCAGCCTCTATTTTTAAATGCTTGCCGTCGCCGATAGCGGCAACGTTAGTCAATGTAAGATTATAAAGCCCGAAAACAGGCTGTGCGTTATCCGTTCCGAAAGGCTCTAATTCAGCCAAATTATTAACCAAATCAAGCGTCAGATAATAAGGAGAAAGCTTGCAGTCGATTTTGAGCGTCTGAATCGGCATAACGGGATAATTATTTTTTGCAAAATCATTAATTCTTTTCCTGAATGCCGCTATATCCTTAACATTAAGTCCCATACCGGCAGCAAGAGGATGACCGCCGAAATGAGTTAAAATATCCGAGCAGCTTGAAATCGCTTCAAAAATATTAAAACCGTCAATACTTCTTGCCGAGCCTGTTGCGTTTCCCTCGTCATCAATGCCGATAACTATTGCCGGCTTAGAATAAAGTTCCACAAGGTGGGCAGCGCAAATACCGATAACACCCTTATGATAATTATGCCCTGCAACAACTATAACTCTGTCGGTTTGATAAGCCCTATCATTAGCCATAATTTCGGCAATATCCTTATCAATCTTTTCCTCAACCTCGTGGCGGTGGGTATTTTCAAGATTAAGCTGTTCCGCTTTATATTCTGCAATTTCATTGTCCTCACAAGTGAGCAAATCAACAGCAAGATTAGCCGTATCCATTCTGCCTGCCGCATTTATTCTCGGGCAAATTTGAAAAGCAACGTCAGTTGCGGAAAAATGCTCTGCTTTTGAATTGGTACTCTTTTTAAGAGCACAAATGCCGATTTTTGCATCTGTATTAATAAGTTTCAATCCTGCTTTGACTATCGCTCTGTTTTCATTTAAAAGAGGAACCATATCGCCGATTGTACCTATAGTTACATAATCCGCATAATCCTCAAGCAAATCCTCAACATCGCCGTCATACAGGGCGCACGCAAGTTTAAACGCAACACCTACTCCGGCAAAATCACGAAATTCAGTTTCATTATCTTCTCTGTGAGGATTAATAACAGCCTCGGCACGTGGAAGGTTTTCACCTATTTGGTGGTGGTCGGTAACAATAAGCTGCATACCGAGAGAATAAATATATTCTGCTTCTTCAATTGATGAAATACCGTTATCAACAGTTATAATCAAATCTGTACCGTCAGCCTTAATTTTATCAATAGCTTTAAAATTCATTCCGTAGCCGTCTGTAGCTCTGTTAGGAATATAGTAGCTTACAAAGCCGCCGAGAGCGCTTAAAAAAGTATAAAGCAAAGCAGTTGAAGTAACGCCGTCGCAATCATAGTCGCCGTAAATACAAATGCTTTCTCCGTCGTCAAGAGCACGATTTATGCGTTTTACCGCCTTATCCATATCCTTTAACAGATAAGGCGAAGAAAACCTGCACCCATCGGACAAAAATTCCGAGGCTGCAAGCTCATCATCAATTCCTCTTGAAACCAGCAAGAAAGCAACAAAAGCGTCAATATTCAGTTTTTCACTCAATGCAGATGCCTTAGCCTTGTCTATTTCTGCGTTTACCCATTTTTTATATGACATTATGAATTTTTATCTACCACGTGAAATTTTTTCAAATTGCCTGCCTTTTCGGCACGCTTTCTAAGTTCCTCGTCAACGTCGTCGGGAGTTATTCCCTCATTTGCCATCATAACAAGGGTATGGTAAATAAGGTCGCAAATCTCTCCGACTGTTTCGTCCTTTACTCCGTTTTTGGCGGCGATAACCATTTCCGTTGACTCTTCGCCCACTTTTTTAAGTATTTTATCAAGTCCTTTTTCAAAAAGATAGCAGGTATAACTACCCTCCTGCTGTGCTTCTTTTCTTTCAAGGATAGTTTCATAATCGTTTCTGATATAATCCATTTTTATTCTCCGTTATTTTCAAGTTTAATTTCGTTAAAAAAGCAAGAGTGATTGCCCGTGTGGCAAGCCGCACCCGTTTGTATAACCTTAACTAAAAGCGTGTCATCATCGCAATCACCGTAGATTGACACAACTTTTTGAAGATGACCCGAAGTTGCGCCCTTATTCCAAAGTTCCTGCCTTGAACGTGACCAAAACCAAGTATATCCGGTTTCAAGCGTTTTTTTCATTGACTCACGGTTCATATAAGCAAGCATAAGCACCTCGTTTGTGCCCTCCTCCTGAACTATTGCAGGGATAAGCTCGCCTTTTTTAAAATATTTTTCTATATCAATCATTGCACGCCTCCACTGCCTGTTTCAAATCAAGAGTTCCCTCATAAATGCTTTTACCGCAAATTGCACCGTAAAGATTTTTGCTTTTTAATTTACGAATATCATTTATATTTGTAACTCCGCCCGATGCGGTAATATCGCAGGAAACGGCATTATTAATTTCAACAAGCTGTTCAAGATTAGGACCCGTCAGAGTACCGTCACGTGAAATATCAGTAAAAATTATATTTTTAACGCCAACATCTTCCATTCTTTTTGCAAGGTCGGTAAAATAAACGTCACTTTTTTCAACCCAACCCTCGGTTGCAACATATCCCGATTTTGCATCAATTCCTACTGCGATTTTGCTTTCAAATTCTTTGACTGCTTCTTTTACTAGTTCGGGATTTTTAAGTGCCACAGAGCCTAAAATAATACGTGAAATTCCATTGTTAATGTAAAAATCAATATCATTCATCGTTCTTATTCCACCGCCTAGTTCAACCCTAAGCCCGGTTTCTTTTGCTACATTAATAAATGTTTGGGCATTGACGGGTTCTTTTTTAAGCGAGCCGTCAAGGTCAACCATGTGCACCCATTTACACCCTGCCTTTAAAAAGCCGAATGCAGTTTCAACAGCGTCACCTGCCACCTGATGAGCAGTGGAAAAATCGCCTTTAAAAAGCCTGACGGGTTTGCCGTCGATAATATCAATTGCAGGAAAAATAAGCATATTAAAGAACTCCTTTTGTTGAAAGCACTGCGCCGTTTTCATTTTGCTTTGCGGCAACTTTAAGTGCGTGAGCCACAGCTTTGAATATTGCCTCAATCTTATGATGAGAATTAGTACCGTAAGGTACATCAATATGAAGCGTGATACCTGCATTCATTGCAAAGGCTCTGAAAAATTCCTCTGTCATACAGTTTTCATAATCGCCGCATTTTTCCTGCTCAAAGTTTGCGTTAAAAACAAGAAAAGGTCTGTTTGAAATATCAAGCACACAATTAGCCAAAGCCTCATCCATAGGGATTGAAAAAGAGCCATAGCGCTCAATGCCGCTCATATCGCCGAGTGCCTCTTTAAAAGCTCTTCCGAGCGCAATGCCCGTATCCTCAACCGTATGGTGAGTATCAACCTCTAAATCGCCATTGACATTAATTTTCAAGCCGAAGCCGCCGTGAACACCGAAAGCAACAAGCATGTGGTCAAAAAATCCGATACCTGTTGACACCTCAACATCTCCGCCGTCAAGGCAAAGGTCAATTTTTATTTGTGTTTCCTTAGTATTTCTTTCAATTTGAGCCTTTCTCATATAAGTACCTCTAAAATATCATTCAAATCTAACCTTAATTGAATTAGCGTGTGCGGTAAGTCCCTCTGTATCTGCGAGTTTAACTATATCATCCTTTGCCTTTTTAAGTTCATTTTCGGTATAGTAAATAAACGAACTTTTCTTAACGAAACTGTCAACCGACAAAGGTGAGAAAAATCTCGCAGTGCCGCTTGTAGGAAGAACGTGATTAGGACCTGCAAAGTAGTCACCGAGCGGTTCGGGAGAGTAATTGCCAAGGAATACACTTCCGGCATTATCAAGCCTGCCGATATATTTAAGCGGTTCTTCAACGCACATTTCAAGATGCTCCGGTGCAAGCTCATTTGCAAAATCAATAGCCTGGTCAAGATTTTCGCAAACAATAATTTCACCGTAATCGTTAAGCGATTTTTCTATAATTTCCTGTCTTTCAAGGAATTTAATCTGCCTGTCTATTTCTCTTGCAGTTAATCTTGCTACTTCCATTGAAGTTGTAAGTAAAATTGCAGACGCTCTTACGTCGTGCTCTGCCTGACTCATAAGGTCAGCGGCAAGAAATGAAGGCTTAGCACTTTTATCGGCAACAATAAGAATTTCACTCGGACCTGCAATCATATCAATATCAACAACACCGTAAAGAAGCTTCTTTGCAGTAGCAACAAAAATATTACCTGGACCTACAATTTTATCAACCTTTGGTATTTTTTCAGTTCCGAAAGCTAAAGCGGCAACAGCCTGAGCACCGCCTACAAGGAATACCTTATCGACACCTGCAACAGCGGCAGCAGCCATAATATCAGGATTTGGATTACCGTCTTTACCCGGAGGAGTAACCATAATAATTTCCTTAACTCCGGCAATTTTAGCAGGGATTGCATTCATCAAAACAGATGACGGATAAGCAGCAGTACCGCCCGGAACGTAAATACCTACTCTGTGAAGTCCACGTATTCTTTGCCCCATAATAACGCCGTTTTCCTTAGTGGTGAGCCAAGACTGCTGAGCCTGGCGCAAATGAAAATCGTAAATATTATTTTTAGCCTTGATTATGGCATTTTTAAAGTCCTCGTCAACCTCATCAAGATAAGAATTAAGTTCGTCCTTTTCAATCACGGTCTTTTTAGGTACCATACCGTCAAATCTTACAGTAAATTCCCTTACTGCTTCATCACCCTGCTCTTTAACGGAATTTATAATTATAGTTACGGCTTCAACGATTTTTTCATTGGTTTGGCCCGAACGCTTTTTTAAATTTTTAATCAGCTCATACTCGTTTTTGCCGTTTGCTTTTGTAATATTCATCACTTATACCTCATTTATATCAAACTTTAGATGCAAGTTCTAATTCGTTTAAAAATTCCTCAATCTCTTTTTTACGAAGTTTCATAGAAGCCATATTGACTATAACCCTTGCGGAAATCGGCATAATTGTATCAACAACCTCAAGCCCGTTTTCCTTAAGAGTTGAACCGGTTTCAACTATATCGACAATTCCGTCTGCAAGTCCCAAAAGCGGAGCAAGCTCAACACTGCCCTCAATTTTGATAATATCAACATCCATACCCTTTGACTGAAAATATGACTTTGCAACCTTAGGATATTTACTTGCAACAACCTTTCTGCGATGGCCCGAAAAGAAATCCGTCCCATTAGGGCATGCAAGAGCAAAACGGCACTTGCCGATATTAAGGTCAATAACTTCATAAAACGAACTGCCGTGTTCAACAATAGTATCCTTGCCGACAATGCCGATATCGCAAACGCCGTGTTCAACATAAGTTATAACGTCAGGCGCTTTTGAAAGCACTGCCTCAAAATCTCCGACAGGAAGAATAAGGCGTCTGCCTTTATTTTCAAGTTCGCTTGTATCAAGCCCCATTTTTTTGAAAAGTGAGATTGATGATTTTTCAAGCCTGCCTTTAGTCAGCGCTATGCGAATAGGTCTGTCAACATTAATTTCCTCTCGCATAACGTCGCAAAGCGCATTAACATTAACACCGAAGCCGACAGCCGGAGCGTCAAGCCCAAACTCGCCTATAAGGTTATCATATCTGCCGCCTGAAACGATAGTAAGACCGCTGCCCTCCGCATAGCCACGAAAAATAACGCCTGTATAATAATTACTTCTGTTTACAAGACCGAGGTCAATGGTGACATTATCGCCAAGCCCCATATCGCAAAGCTTTTCATAAACGTTTCTTAAATAGTCAAGTGCTTCGTTTGATTTTTCATCACTATAAAGCTTCTTTGCTTCGTCTATAACACTTACGTCGCCGAAAAGACGTGGTAGCTTTTTAATAACATCTGCCTCACTGCTGTCATCAAATTTAGCAAGCATATCACCCAAAGCGGCATAATTTTTGCCCTCAATAAGTTTGCAGATATCAGCCTTTTGAGTTGAAGTTATATTCATTTTATTAAGAATTGATTTAAAAAATCCCGCATGGCAAAGTTCAAGTTTAAATGAGGAAACGTTATTTCTCTTAAGTGCCTCATAAGCCATAGAAATAACTTCAATATCAGCATCAATACTGCCGTCGCCGATAAGCTCAATACCGCTTTGCTCCGTTTCGTCAGTTCTGCCGGCAAGGCTCTTATTGCGAACATAAACATTTTGATTATAATAAAGCCTTACGGGAAAATCCTCTTTAGAAAGGCGGGTTGCAACAAGACGTGCAATCGGTGCTGTATTATCGGGGCGAAGAACGGTTGTTCTGCCTTGAGAATCAGACAGTTTATACATTTCTTCAGCCTCAATACCAAGGTCATTTTCAGCAAAAACATCATAAAATTCAACAGTCGGAGTCATAACCTTACGGTATTTATGTTCCTTAAACAAAGCTGAAAGGATTGCTTCAACATTTCTTCTATCGTCACATTCCTCAAATAATAAATCTCTCGTTCCCTGCGGAATAAGCTTTGAATATCTTTTCATAACAATAAATCTCCTGTCACTTTAGCGTAGTAGAGTGTTAATATGCTAACATACTACAACGTCAATGTCAAGATAAATTAATAAATATTTATATTTATTACATTAAATAACGGATTAAAAAAGCGAAATTTGGTTAGATTCAGGCATATCGCCGAGCGCACCTGCATTTTTGAGTGCCTCGCAAACACTCTTGCCGACACCTGCTCTTGCCATCAAATCGTCATAGGACAAGAAGTCACCACCGCCGTCCTCACGTGCTTTTGCAAGAGATATAGCCGCATTTTCGCCTATACCGTCAACCGCACCAAACGGAAGCCTGATTTTTCCATCCTCAATCTTGTAAATTCTTGCATCTGATTTATAAATATCAACAGGTAAAAATTCAATACCTCTTGCAAGCATTTCAATAACGATTTGAAGAACAATATATGTACTCTCGTCTTTTGCGGTTTTATCGTTTCCCTTAAGCTTAATCTCCTCCATTTTCTTTTTAACAGCCGCCTTACCCTGAACTGCCGCAACAGCATCAATAGCACCGCCACGAACCGTAAAGTAAGCGGAATAGAAATGGATTGGCTTATGTATTTTATACCATGCAAGGCGCAAAGCAGCAATAACGTAAGCCGCAGCATGAGCCTTAGGGAACATATATTTAATCTTATAGCAGGAATCAATATACCACTGTTCAACGCCTACCGCCTTCATTGCCTCCTCATAAGGCGGAAGCTCCTTAGGCGCTTTACCCTTACGGGTATATTCCATAATCTTAAAGCAATCCTTCTTTTTAAGTGGTGATTCCTTGCCTGTTTCTCTTTCATACTTTTCAGCCTTATGGAGAAGATAGGTCATAATATCGTCACGGCATCCTATAACCTCGGAAATCGTACACGTACCGTTTTGAATAAGCTCCTGAGCATTGCCGAGCCAAACGTCTGTGCCGTGGGAAAGACCCGAAATCTGCAAAAGGTCGGCAAATGTTTTAGGCTGAGCCTCAAGAAGCATACCGATAACAAACGGCGTACCCATTTCAGGAATTGCAAGAGTACCTGTTTGGCAATCTATATCCTCAGGCGAAACACCGATAGGCTCGGTAGATGTGATAAGCTGATACAAAAGAGGATCTGACAAATCAACATCCATAACGGGAATACCCGTTGAATCTTCAAGATATTTATAAAGAGTAGGATTATCGTGCCCAAGCTCGTCAAGCTTCAAAAGTGTATCGTGAAGCGAGTTTTTAAAGTCAAAGTGGGTTGTGTATGTACCCTTAGATTCGTCATTTGACGGATACTGAATAGGAGTGAAGTCCTCTACGGTGTATTTATCGGGAACAACAACCATACCGCCCGGGTGCTGACCTGTTGTTCGCTTAATGCCCGTACAGCCGACCGTCAATCTGTCAATCTCGGCTCTCGGAGTAACGTTTTGAATACCACGCTCGTCAAGATATTTCATAACATAGCCATAAGCGGTTTTATCGGCAACCGTTGCCATAGTACCTGCTTTGAACACATATTCCTTACCGAAAAGTTCCTCCGTAAATCTGTGAGAACGGGACTGATACTCGCCGGAGAAGTTAAGGTCAATATCAGGCTCCTTATCGCCGTCAAAGCCAAGGAAGGTTTCAAATGGAATTTCGTGGCCGTCACGCTTCATAGGAGTGCCGCAATTAGGGCAATTCTTGGAAGGGAGGTCAAAACCCGAACCGTATTCGCCGTTTAAGAAAAATTCGCTGTGCTTACATTTTTTGCAATAATAATGGGGTGCAAGCGGATTAACCTCTGATATACCGCCGAAGTGAGCAGCAAGCGACGAGCCGACAGAACCTCTTGAACCGACCAAGTAGCCGTTTCTTTCGCTTTCCTCAACAAGACGCTTTGCGATAACATAAAGTACGCCGAAACCGTGACCTATGATTGAATCAAGTTCACGCTGAAGCCTGTTTGCAACATATTCGGGAACAGGGTCGCCGTACAAATCCTTAGCCATATTCCAGCATTTTTCCGTAAGTTCCTCATTAGCGCCGTCGATATGCGGCTGAAACGTTCCCGGAGGAATAGGCGGAATATTATCCATAATGCTGTCGGCAATTTTTTTAGGATTATCGATAACAAATTCTCTTGCTCTGTCCCCTGCCCAAGCGAAATCATCAAGCATTTCACGTGTGGTTTTAAAATAAAGCGGGGGTTGATTATCCGCATCGTCAAAGCCCTTTGAAGCCATAATGATTGCACGGAATTTTGCGTCGTGTTCGCTCAAGAAATGAACGTCACCCGTAGCAACAACAAGCTTACCGAGTTTATCGCCCAAAGCAATAATTTTCTTATTAATATTTATTAAATCTTCTTCGCTGTTTACTTTCCAATAGCGATTTTTCTTTTCCTCGCCACGCTTATTAGTAACGTATTCCTGATCACTCGTTCTGAGCATAAAAGCGTTATTACCGTTTGGCTGAATTTCAAGATAGTCGTAAAAAGATGCGATTTCCTCAAGCTTGTCCTCGTCTACATCATCTAAAATTGCCTGATAAACCTCACCTTGCTCGCATGCAGAGCCGACAATAATACAGTCTCTTTTCTTTCTCAAAAGAGATTTGGGAATAAGCGGACGTTTTTTGAAATATTTAACATTAGATGCAGAAATCATTTCATAAAGATTTTTTCTGCCGTATTTTCTTTCTTCCTTAGGGATAGATTCATCCATAGAAGTATCCTCTTTTACAAGGAAGATAATATGATAGCGTTCATATTGATTTGTTTTCATATTAAGGAAGTCGGGATATTTTTCGTCATCAACAAGATATCCCTCCATACCTAAAATAAGTTTAATTTTACTGCCCTTTCCGGAAGCGGCATAAGCCTCAGGAAGTGCCTGAACTACGCCGTGGTCAGTTATAGCCACAGCCTCATGCCCCCATTTAATAGCTTGCTTAACAAGAGCTGTCGGAGATGAAATTGCGTCCATCTCCGATAGCGAGGTATGCATGTGGAGTTCAATTCTTTTTTCAGGCTCATCATCTGTTTTCTCCGCCTTTTTAATGCTCGCAATTGCGTAAGGGCGAAGAACATATTGATTTGAAAATGTATCAAACTGATAGCCGCCGGAAATAACAAGAGTGCCTGCCTCGTTTATTTTTTCAACAAGTGGGTCAATAACACGCTTATCGTCAAACATTTTAACTGTAATTGAGGAGGTGTAATCGGATATATCAAAATCGAAAATCTTGCTTGTTCCCCTCTTTGTTTCACGTACCTCTGTTTTAAGTACATCACCCCAAACGGTTATATAGCCGTCCTCTGTTGAAACATCGGCAATATTCTTCGGCTTTTCGTGAATTGCCTTGCCGTATATTTTTTTAAGCGTATCTTTAAAAACAGGAAGTTCGTCCCAAAGCTCGTGGTTGACGTTTTTTTCTTCCTCTTCCTTTTTATGCTGCTCCTCTGCTCGTCTTTCCTCAACAGCCTTTTGCACTGCCTTTTCGATATCAAAAGCCTGAACTTCAAGAAAAATAACAACAAAGTCCAAATCGAAAAGTTCATAAATCTTATTTGCAATCGCACGGTCAACCTTTTGCGATTCAAGCACGTCCTTGCCGCCTTTTTTGAGGCAAAGAGTAAGCGTTCTGTCCTCAAGTTCCGCCTCACAGCCGTCAAAAAAGCCGTTAGCCGCAGGAGATTCGTGCCTAACATATTCAAGTATTCTTTCGATATTATCAAGCGAGAACTCACTTTTCGGAAAGCGTGGGTTGATATGAACTTTTTTCAGTTCCATTGCCCTTGCAATTTGGTTTTGAGAATTTTCAATAATGCCGTAATCAATAAAGCTTTCCAAATTAAGACCGACTGCAAGCTCCCTGTCTTGACGTGACACGGTAAAGGAAGTAATATCACCGTTTCCTATATATGTAATTGTATCGTCATTAACGTAATTTGAAAAATAGTCTGCAAATCTATTCATTATAATTTATCAATTTCCTTCATTAACTCATCGAGTAAATCTTTTTCATCAACCTTGCGGAGAATTTCGCCTTTTTTAAAGATAAGTCCGCATCCGTCGCCGCCTGCAATTCCGATATCGGCTTCCTTTGCCTCACCGGGACCATTAACTATACAGCCCATAACGGCAACCTTAATCGGTTTTTTGCAGTCCTTTAATCTCTCCTCAACCTGCTTTGCAAGGCCGACAAGGTCAATCTTAGTTCTGCCGCAAGTCGGGCAGGAAATAAGATAAGGGCTGTCATTTTTAAGACCGATTGCCTTTAAGATATCAAATGCGGCAAACACCTCTTTAACAGGTGCATCGGTAAGGCTTACACGAATTGTATCGCCGATACCGTGAGTAAGAAGCGAGCCTATACCGACAGCGGATTTGATAATTCCCATTCTTTCGGTACCTGCTTCCGTAACACCGAGATGAAGAGGATAATCGCACTTTTGCGCCGCAAGCTCATACGACTTAATCATAGTTTCAACATTAGAAGACTTAATAGAAATCACGATATCATCAAAATCGAATTTTTCAAGAAGGTTAGCGTGGTAAAGCGCAGATTCAACCATAGCCTCAGGTGTAGGCGAGCCGTATTTTGCAAGAATATGCTTTTCAAGCGAGCCTGAATTGACGCCGATACGAATAGGAATATTTTTCTGCTTGCAAATGTCGGCAACTGCCTTAACACGTGAGTCATCACCGATATTGCCGGGATTAATTCTGATTTTATCAATTCCTCTTTCAGCCGCACCGAGTGCAAGCTTATAATCAAAATGTATATCGGCTACCAAAGGAACGTCCACAGCTTTCTTAATAGGTTCAATAAGATTTAATGCGTCCTCATTGGGAATTGCAAAACGTATAACCTGACAGCCTGCTGCTGCAAGTTCCTTAGCCTGCTCCACTGAACCGTCAATATTACTTGCGGGGATATTGAGCATACTTTGAACAAGAATGGGGCTGTCACCGCCGATAAAGGTATTGCCAAGCTTTATTTTTTTACTTTTTCTTCTTTCCATAACAGTCACCTGAATTTAAGTTTAAAACAATTTTGTTATATCGCTGAAGGTTACAAAGCACATCAATAAAAGAAGTGCCGCAAGACCGACAGCATTGATTAAATACTCCGCCTTTTGCGGAAGCTTTTTCCTCGTTATTCCCTCTGCCAAAAGCACAAACAAGCGCCAGCCGTCAAGCGCAGGAATAGGAAATAAATTGAAAAGACCTACATTTACAGTCAAAAGAGCCATTATTCTTAGCATTGAATACATTGAGGTTTTAACAGCAGTTGAAACAACACCGACCGCACCGACCGGGCCGCTCATATCGGATATGCCGTAGCGACCGACAAGCAAATCGTGAAGGGATAAAAATACCATTCTGGCATAAGAAACAAATTCCTTACCTGTTTGGGAAATAACATTTGCAGGAGTTTTTTTAACACCCCTGAGCCAAAAATCCATAACTGTATAAGTATGGCCCTCATAATCCTCTGTATTAAATTTAACTTTAAGCTTTACATCCTTGCCGTCACGCTCAACAACAAGATTGACATTTTCATTAGAGCATCTTGAAAAGCCTGTAGTTACGTCATTTGTGGTATAAACACGCATACCGTCAATACTTTTGATTTTATCGCCCACCTGCAAGCCGTAAGACTGACTGACTGCATTATTGTCAAACTTAGCAACCTCGGTAGTGCCGACAAGGTTTTGCGAGCAAACAAGAACAAGAACGATTACAAGGCCCAAAACAAGGTTCATCAATGCACCTGCGATAACGACGTAAATTCTTTGCCAAACCCTTTTATTGACAAAAGCATTTTCATCGTCGCTTTCCTTATCCTCGCCCTCCATTGAGCAATAGCCGCCAAAAAGGATAAGCCTTAAAGTATATGTTGTTTTTTTACCCTTATGCTGCAAAAGCTTAGGTCCCATTCCGACAGAAAACTCATTAACTTTAATTTTCATAAGCCTTGCCGCCGTAAAATGACCCCACTCGTGAATTACTATTATAAGTTCAAAAAAGAGAATTGCCACAAGCACCGGGTAAACACTGTTCCAAATAGAAGTTATATTCACTTAACCGCCTCAATTACATAATCTCTTGCTGCCCTGTCTGCTTCAAGGACATCATCAAGAGTAAAGTTTTCTTTTTCAGGGGCATTTTTCATTGCCTCGTTATTAAGATATGCAATATCTGTAAATTTAATTTTACCGTTTAAGAAAAGTCTTACGCTTTCTTCGTTTGCTCCGTTTGCAGCGGCAGGATGAAGCCCGCCGAGTTCAATAGCTTCTTTGCAAACATTGATACATTTAAAAGTATCATAATCCGGTTCAAAGAATGTAAGTTTTCCGTAATCCGTAAGAGATAGTTCTTTAACGGGGCTTGGCTCACGTTCGGGATAAGTCAGCGCATACTGAATAGGGATTCTCATATCCGGAACACCAAGCTGAGCAATCATTGAATTATCCTGATAAACAATTGCGGAATGAACAACACTTTCTCTGTGAACAACAATTTCGATATCCTCATTGGGCATATCAAAAAGCCATTTTGCTTCTATAAATTCCAAGCCTTTATTCATCATAGTAGCGGAATCAATGGTTATTTTTGCGCCCATATCCCAATTAGGGTGCTTAAGTGAATCCTTAGCAGTTACATTTTCAAGTTCGTCAAAAGTTTTGCCGAAAAACGGACCTCCTGACGCTGTAAGGATAATTTTTTTAATTGCTTTTTTATTAGGCATACCCTGCATTGACTGGAAAATTGCGGAATGTTCGCTGTCAATAGGGAGAATTTGAACGCCGTTTTCCTTAGCCAAATTAGTAACGAGGTGACCGCCTGCAACAAGCGTTTCCTTATTTGCAAGGGCAAGTGTTTTCTTAGCCTTAATTGCCTCAAGAGTCGGTTGCAAGCCAACCATTCCGACAACGGAATTTAAAACGGTATCGGCTTTATCGTAAGTTGCACATTCGATAAGCCCGTCCATACCGCACACAACTTTAGTATTTGTATCGCTGATTTTATTTTTTAATTCCTTAGCGGCAGCTTCACTCATCATACAAACCATATCCGGCTTGAACTTACGAACCTGCTCTTCCATAATATCAACTCTTGAATTAGCCGTTAAGCATTTAACGTCGTAGCCGTGCATTTCGCACACATCAAGGCTTTGCGTTCCGATAGAACCCGTTGAGCCTAAAAGAGATATTTTTTTCATAAGGTATCACCTTTCAATAAACAATTAAATAAAATCTTAAAATATTTTACTTGCAATAAGAGCAATTGCATATGTAACAGGGAGAGTGAAAAGAGAAGAATCCATTCGATCCATTACTCCGCCGTGACCCGGAAAGATTTTTCCGAAATCCTTAACTTCAAAATTACGCTTTAAAACAGAAGCAGAAAGGTCGCCCATCATACCCATAAATGAGGTTGGAAGTACCATTGCAAGAAGAAGCGTTGCCATATTTTGAGGGATAATATTAACTGCCAATTTATTATAAAGAGTAAGTGCGACTGCGTTTAATACCATACTGAAAATCAAGCCGCCGAAAGCACCCTCAACAGTTTTTTTAGGGGAAATATTCGGTGCCATTTTATGCTTGCCGAATGCCATACCCATTAGCTGAGCGCCCGTATCTGTAGCAAGGGCACAAATAAGTGCATAAAAAATAAGATAAATACCAAACTGCTCGTCAACATACATATCACGAAGCCTGATAAAAATTGAAAAGCCGAAAGGAACTGCAACGCTTGCAAAAATAGATACGCTCACATCCTCAAACGTTGTGTAAGCGTAATCCTTGAGCATTGCAAGGAAAAATACAAGGCACAAAATGATGATATAAACGATATTAGGAACAGCACCAATAACCTTGCCCCATATTGAAGCACTTACCCAAGGCTCAAGCACTTTTGCGCTTGCAAAAAGCTGGAAGCAGGCTGAAAAGATTATGCCTACAACCCTTATAAAAGTATTTTCAACCTTAGCACATTTCATTATTTCACCGCTTGCAACAGCCGAAAGAAAAGCAACGGCAATAAGCAAAACGGGTGTATTTATTTGCCAAACAACAACTGCAAGAACTGCCAAAAGGCATGCAGCAGTAATAAGTCTTTGTTTCATAGATATTTTTTCCTTTGTTTATTTTATTAAGGCAAACAATGTTCGCCCCTATGGTTAATGATTTAATCTCGGCAAAAGCAAGTTGTGCCATACAATTATCCGCCGAATCGACGGTTTCTTTTTTCAAAATCACGAAGCGCTTGGTGAAGGTCATCAATTTTGAAATCAGGCCAAAGCACGTCGCTGTACCAAAATTCGCTGTAAGCCGCCTGCCAAAGCATAAAGTTTGAAAGACGCTGTTCACCTGACGGACGAATAATCAAGTCACATTCAGGGGGAGTAAAAATGTTATCGCTTATATCCTTTTCTGTAATATTTGTTTTACCTTCGGCTATAAGCTTATTTACCGCATCGCAAATTTCAAGCCTGCCTCCGTAATTGACTGCAAGATAAATTGTCGTTCCGCAATGCTCGCTTGTATCTTCCTCAGCTTCGTCCATAAGCTCAAGAAGTTCCTTACTCATACCGTCACGTTCGCCGATAAACTTCATTTTCATATCGCCTGCGGCGGTGATATCACTTTTAGCCTCAAGAAGATAATCCTTAAAAAGCCTCATAATAGCGTCGACTTCTTCCTTAGGTCTCTTCCAATTCTCCGTTGAAAAAGCATAAAAGGTTGCGCTTTCCAAGCCAAGCCTGCCGCATTCCTTACTGATTGTGCGAAAGACCTCGGCACCTGCCTTATGGCCTGCGCTCCTCGGCAAAGCTCTTTTTTTAGCCCATCTGCCGTTGCCGTCCATAATTATGCCGATATTTTTAGGGAGTATTTCAAATTGAACGTTATTATCGTTATTTTTTTTGCCGAAAAGAGCCATAATTTCCTCCTAAATAAAAAGCAAACAAGGAGCTGCAATCAGGCAGCCCCTACTAAAAAGTCTAAGCTATATTGAAAGGATTTCTTCTTCTTTCTTCTTCGTGATAGAATCAGCCTGCTTTACAAAATCATCGGTGATATCCTGGAGTTTCTTTTCTCCGTCCTTTTGCTCATCCTCTGTGATTTCGTTATCTTTTTTAAGTTTTTTGATATCGTCCATAGCATCACGGCGAACGTTACGAATAGCAACCTTTGCTTCCTCGCCTCTCTTGGAAATATCCTTTTGAAGATTCTTTCTGTGTTCCTCTGTAAGCTGAGGAAATGAAAGTCTGATTACCTTACCGTCATTTTGAGGGTTGATACCGATATCAGCGGTATTGATAGCCTTTTCAATTTCTCTAAGTGTTGATGCGTCCCATGGCTGAACAACAAGAAGCCTTGCCTCAGGTACACTTACAGCTGCCATTTGGTTAATAGGAGTAGGAACTCCGTAATAGTCAACCATAACCTTGTCAAGTACGGCAGGGTTAGCTCTGCCGGCTCTGATTGCGGCAAAATCTCTTTCAAGTGAAGTTAAGCACTTATCCATTTTTTCTTTAGTTTTAGCAAATACAGCTTCCATTGTGAATACCTCTCTATAGTAAATGTTATTGTTTTTTTCGGGCGAACAATGTTCGCCCCTACGGTTTTAAAAAATCCGATTAAATTTAGTTTTGAACGAGTGTTCCGATTGCCTCGCCCGATACAGCCTTAACGATATTTTCAGGGTCTGTAAGGTCAAATACAAGGATTGACAAATCGTTGTCCTTACAAAGTGAAAATGCAGTTGAATCCATAACTTTGATATCCTTTGCAAGAACCTCTTTAAATGTTACATTATCAAACTTAACTGCGTCGTCAAATTTATTAGGGTCTTTATCATAAACGCCGTCAACATTTGTAGCCTTAAGAAGGACATCGGCATTAATTTCAACCGCACGCAAAGCAGCGGCAGTATCTGTTGAAAAGAACGGTGAACCTGTGCCGCAGCCGAAAATAACAATTCTGCCCTTTTGGAAATGACGTATTGCCTTGTTACGGATATAAGGCTCGGCGATTTGGCGCATTTCAATTGCCGTTTGAACTCTGACGTCTGCACCGAGTTGTTCAAGTGCGTCGCAAAGTGCAAGTGAGTTCATAGCGGTTGCAAGCATACCGATATGGTCAGCCCTCGTTCTGTCCATATGCTCGCTCGTTCTGCCACGCCAAAAATTGCCGCCACCGACAACAATGCCGACCTCGACGCCCATATCGGCAATCTTCTTAACAGATTTGCAAATAGTAACTACAGTATCATTATCAATACCGGTTTTCTTTTCGCCTGCAAGCACTTCGCCGCTGAGTTTAAGTAAAATTCTTTTATAAGCAATGCTCATTTTTATACCTCCGATTAAAAGAGTCGTTTTTCTTCTTTTATATAATAATATAAAATTAACGTAAAGTAAATATTAATATTAAAATATATTATTAAAAAACAGTTACAAATACAAAAAATCCAAAAAAATACCGACAAAGTATAAACTCTGTCGGTAAAATCTGTTTGAATTATCAGTTTTTCGTCTTTGATTTTGACGTCTTAACCACCTTATTAAGAACTGCATAGTCCTTGGCATTAATCACGCCGTCATTTGTAAGGTCATAAAGATAGCCTGTTGCAACGTCTGCGGTTTTACTGTTTACAAACCTGATAAATGCAGTATTAACAACCAACGGTGCAACCTTATTTTCAGTGCCGCAAACCGAACAAGTATAAACAAGCCTGTCAGAAGCTGTGTCATATTTAGTGTAAGAATAAGTATGCTTACCCGTCGCCTCAACGGTACGTATTCTCTTTTCATTACAGTAAGTGCAGGTATCCTGATACCTTGCAGAAACGGTACAACTGCCTTGAATAAGTGTTTGTGTTGTATACTCGCCCTCTATCCATTCTGTATGAACAAAGCCCTGAGATTTAACATTTTTGCAACGTGAGCACGCAGTCATTCTGTAAACATGACCGGGATGTTCCTCAACCGGTGTATCATTATCGACATAATCGTGACCGAGTGCCTCAAGCACAACATCATATTTCTCACCGCACCTTGCGCAAGTAGCATTTGCCGCACCCGCCGTGGTGCATGTCGGCTCGGTGGTTACAACATAACTGTTCTCTGCAGGCGTATGGCCCAATGCCGTACTTTCTACCTTAGAAGTTGCGCCGCAACGTGAGCATTTATATGTAGTATATCCGACTGTGGTGCAAGTAGGCTCAACAACAGATTGCTGAACATTATCATGGCCTAAAGCCTCAATATTTTCACTCTTGGTAAGATTACAGTTTTTACATTTATAATAAATTTTACCTGCTGCGGTGCAGGTAGGGGCAGTCCTGCTTGTTTCCTCCCAAACGTGTTCGCCGTTAGCAGGAAGAGTTACGTTTCTAACTTCTTTACAGATTTTGCAGGTGTCGATTTGAAGTCCGTTAATTGTGCAGCTCGGCTTGGTAACAACAGTTGAAGTATACTGACCCTCAACCCACGCAACATGGGTAGGAGTAGACTCCTTTTGATTGCATACGGTACAGGTTTTCACAACATAAGTATGACCGTCAACTTTTGTATTATCAAGTGTTTCGGTTACATCTGAAAAAGTATGACCGAGAGCGGGAACGGTTTGCGTTACCTCCTTCCCGCAAACAGAGCACTTACCCTTTTCCTCGCCTGCTTCGGTACAGGTCGCCGCTTTGGTTACGGTTGGATTTTCAATCTTATGTCCTGCCTTTACAACAGGATTTCGTTCAACCTTGCCGCAGCCGTTAACCTTACAGGTTTTCTTTTCAATGCCCGGCATTGTGCAAGTGGCGGTACACTCATAATCATAGTAGCCGTCAACAAATGCCACGTGAGTAATAACGGTATTTTCATTGTTGCATACAGAGCATTTTTGATATTCATATTTATGCCCGTCGACAGCGGTATTATCCTCTGTTTCAACAGTTTCATAAGTGTGTCCTTTTGCAGGAAGTTCTGCTTTGGACACTACGAAACCGCAGTTGTCGCACACCTGGGTAGTAGTACCTTTTTGGGTACATGTCGGTTCAAGAGTAATAACCTCATGAGTAGAAGCATGGTCGCACGCATCAATACTTACAAATTTATAGCCCTTTGCTTTAGCATAGGCTTGGGCAGTTGAATTTGAGTGCCCCTTAACAACAAGGCTTTGCTGAGAGCCGTTGAAAGGGTCTTTACCGCCGCTTGCATCGGCTTGACCGATACCGTCAAATACGCAGTTGGGATTATGAACCGTAACCTCCTGCAAAGCGGTACAGTTTGCAAAACCACGAATATTAATTTTTGTTACGGTTTCGGGAATTTCAAGTTTAACAAAGTTACAGCCATAGAAGCTCCACGGTGATACCTGGGAAATACTTGATGAAAAATTAATTTTAGATACGCTTGCATTTCTGAATGCCATATTACCTGTTTCGGTCATACCCATACCGTAGGTAACGGTAGTAAGGTCTGTGCAGCCTTCAAAAGAGCTTAATCCGATAGAGGTAAGGCTGTCCGGAAATTTAATTGATTTAAGCGCAGTACAACCATTAAACGCATAAGTGCCGATAGAAGTAAGCTTATCATTTAAAATAACTGTAGTAAGCGCAGTACAGTCAAGGAAGCAATACGGACCAATCATTTCAAGATTGGCAGGCATTGTTACAGACTTAAGTGATGTGCACTCACGGAATGTGCCGTATTTTGCAACTCTAGTATCGCTCATTTTAGTAAGAGTTGACGGCAATGAAACACTTTCGGCAACAGTACATTTATTGAAAAGAAGTTGACCGAGTGAAGTAATGCCCTCGCCTACTACAATACTCTTAATCAACTCTCTTGATTTATTCCAAGGAGCAAGTCCTTTAAGTGCAGTTTCGCCGCAATCCATGGTAGCGCCCTTGCCCGTAAGAGTAAGAACACCCGTAGTAGTGTTCAAATTCCACTTAACATTATTGCCGCAAGTGCCGCTCGTCGGATTAGCGGCAAACGCCGACGTTACATTAAAGCAAAAAAGAGTAGTCACAAGCATAGCAAGAACTATAATCAAAGAAGTAATTTTTTTCATCATAAATCACCCAAGTACATAAAATAGACAGTTTAAATGTAACTATACACATAAAATATAGCATATTTTGACAATATATTCAAGTAATTTAACGACAAAAAAAGAAATAGACAGCCGAAATTAATCGACTGTCTATTATTTTATGTATATTAAATATACTGAGATTAAGCCATAAAGGAGCGAATAACTGCTTCGCAATCCTTCTTATCCATAATCTTAGGTACAGGGTAAAGCGGATTACCTTCCTTAAGAGCACGCTCAATAAGAATAGGTAAATCATCTTCCTTGATGAAATCGAACTTTTCAGGAATATTCATATTCTTATTAAGAGTTCTGATAGCCTCAATAAATGCCTTGCCCTTGCCTGCTGTGTCAAGTCCTTTGCCGACGCCTACGATATCTGCAAGCTTTGCAAGCTGAGGATAAGCTGCGTCTGCATAGTAATCGAGAACATAAGGTAAAATAACTGCGTTAGCCAAGCCGTGAGGTGTGCCGTATAAGCCGCCGAGATTATGAGCAATAGCGTGAACATAACCTACATAAGCGTGAGTAAATGCACGACCTGCAAGGTATGAGCCTTTAAGCATATTACCTCTTGCCTCAAGGTTCTTGCCGTTATTGTATGCCTCTTCGATATTGTCAAAAATAAGCTTCGTAGCTTCTTCGGCTTCCCTGATTGTGTCCTTAGTATTACTCTTACCGATATAAGCCTCAACTGCGTGAGTGAGAGCGTCCATACCTGTTGTAGAAGTAATATGAGGCGGCAAGCCTACTGTAAGCTCAGGGTCAAGTACAGCGTACTTAGGTCTGAGACAAGTATCGTTAATGGCATTCTTCTCATGAGTTTCAGGGTCGGTAACTACTGCTGCTACAGTTGTTTCCGAACCTGTACCTGCTGTTGTAGGAACAGCGAAGAACGGCGGAAGTGCCTTATGAACTTTAAGCTGACCTCTCATAGCACGAACAGACTGCTTAGGCTTTACAACCCTTGCACCTGCTGCTTTAGCGCAGTCCATTGAAGAACCGCCGCCGAATGCTATAATGCCCTGACAGTTGTTTTGAACATACATATCCTTACATTCTTCAATGTTAGGGATAGTAGGGTTAGGCTGAACGCCGTCATAAACAACGTACTCTACTCCAACTTCTTCCAGTTTCTTGAATAAAGGATCAAGAAGATTTAAGCTCATAAGCCCTTTATCAGTCACGACTAAAACCTTGTTGACACCTTTGCTCTTTATGAACTCAGGCAATTTAAGAATACTGCCTGCGCCTTCAAGAAGTTGAGGCTCGGACCAATCCATAAAACACATTGCAACCTTAAAAACTCTCTGGTAAATTCTGTACCAAATCTTTTTAAGTTCCCAAAGCATATTACAATTCCTCCTTTTCTTTAATATTTCCATTATATTGTAACTGTTTAAGGAAAGATTTTCAAGTGTTTTATAAAATACTCTTTCAAAAAAATTCAGCTTATGATATTATAGTTTAAGAAAATATTTTAGAGGTCTTAATTATGAGCGGTGAAAAAGTAATATTTTGCGGAAACAATCCTGATTTTTTAGACAAAAAATTAACAACGCTGAGCGACGCATCAAACGGCGGAAATGCGTTTCGTATTCCAAGCCTTATCAGAAGCGGCAACACGCTTATTGCTGCTATTGACAGGCAAAGCTGCGGTGCTGACTGGGGATATATTGAACTTGCGATAAGAAGAAGCGAGGACGGCGGAGAGACATGGAGCGACATTCAAATTATTGCTATACCGCCCGCAAGAAAAACAATGCTCAGCGACGAGTGTTATGGTTCTGCTTTTTACATTGACCCTTGCATGGCAATTGCTCCAAACGGCGACGTATTGCTTTTGGTTGATTTTTATCCCGAATGCAAAGGACTTCACAAAAGAAGCATACTTGACAAAAAGAAAGCACCTTATGCGCTTTACAATAAAGAAATGCGCCCTACTCTTTATGACAGAGACGGAAAATTTTACGTTATAGACAAAAGCGGTCACGTGCTAAACCACCGATACACAGATACGGGTATGACCGTTGACTATGAAAGCGGAGAATTATATAGCGGTGAGGCTTATCTCGGCAACATTCATTTAAACGGCAAGTCGCCGTCAAATATTAACGAAGCCGGGGCAAAAACAACATTCGGTGCACCTCTCAAGGCACCGAAAAGAAATTATCTATATCTTTTGAGAAGCTCGGACAACGGCAAAACCTGGAGCAAGCCGAAGGATATTACAGGTCAGGTTTTAATTAAGCAGGACGGAACATTTTTAGGCGTTGCGCCGGGTGTAGGACTTACCACTCACAAAGGCAGAGTTATCATGCCGCTTTACGTTGACAGAAAGCAGACTGTATCAATTTACTCAATTAACGACGGCGAAAATTGGCACAGAATGGCGGGTCACCCTTATGCCGAAAATGTTGACGAATGGCAAATGGTGCAAGCGCCGAGCGGCGCAATAATCGGGATTGGCAGGGCGAAAAGATACGGCAAAACGCCTATGTCAATCTCCTACGATGACGGCAAAACGTGGATAAACGCAGGCAAAACAGACCTTTATGCCCCGAAATGCCAAAAGAGTGTAATCAGCATCGGCGACTATGTTTTTTGCTCGCATCCCAATGACAAAACACGTTCAAACGGTGTGATTACCGTCGGCAAATTCTACAAGGCTAAGGGCAGAGTTGCAGGCATTAATTGGTACAGCGAAACCGAGGTAAACAAAGGCTTTTTTGCCTATTCCTGCCTTACGAGAATTGATGATGAACACATAGGAATTTTGTACGAATCAGAGCCGAGTTCGTTTATTTTGTTTAAGAAATATAAAATCAAAGATTTGATATAAAAAATTGACAAAATTAACTAAATAATTATTGAAAATAATATAAATAAACATTATAATATACACGAAAAATCAGAAAAGAGAGATAGATATGAACATTTTTGAAGCAATAAAATCACTTGTTAAATACGGCATTGACAATAAAATGCTTGAAGCAGAGGACGAAATTTGGGCAATCAACAGAGTTTGCGAGGCTTTAAAGCTTGACACTTACGAAGAAAGTGAAGCAAAGGAAAGCGACCTTGAAAAGATTTTAGCCGTTATTCTTGATTATGCGGTTGAAAACGGACTTTGTGAGGACAGCGTTGTTTACCGTGACCTTTTTGACACTAAAATTATGGGTCTAATCACTCCGAGGCCAAGTTATGTTATCAACAAATTCAACTCTCTTTATGAGCAGTCACCTAAGGCGGCTACAGATTTTTACTACAAATTAAGCCAAGACAGCGACTACATAAGAAGATACAGAATTAAAAACGACTTAAAGTGGATTACTGAAACAGAGTACGGCGACATTGACATTACAATCAATCTTTCAAAGCCTGAAAAGGACCCTAAAGCCATTGCCGCTGCGCTTAAAATGAAAAATGCATCATACCCAAAATGCCTTTTATGCAAGGAAAACGAGGGCTATGCAGGACGTATTAACCATCCCGCACGTCAAAACCACAGAATTATTCCTATGGTACTCGGCGGCGACGATTTCTTTATGCAGTATTCGCCTTATGTATACTACAACGAGCATTGCATAGTATTTAATGCCGAGCACACACCTATGAAAATAGACAAAGGCGCATTTGAAAAACTTCTTGATTTTGTTGAGCTTTTCCCTCACTACTTTGTAGGCTCAAATGCAGATTTGCCTATTGTTGGCGGCTCAATCCTCACTCACGAGCATTTTCAAGGCGGAAACTATGAATTTGCAATGGCTAAAGCGCCAATTGAAACAGAGGTTAAATTTAACGGCTACGAAAACATTAAAGCAGGCATAGTTAAATGGCCTATGAGCGTTATAAGAATTGCAAGCGAGGATAAGCTTGAGCTTGTTGAACTTGCAGATAAAATTCTCACCGCTTGGAGAGGATATACAGACGAGGACTCATTCATTTATGCCGAAACACACGGTGAAAAGCACAACACCATCACCCCGATTGCAAGAATGAGGGACGGCAAATTTGAGCTTGACTTAGTTTTAAGAAACAATATTACCACTGAGGAATGTCCTTTAGGATTTTATCATCCGCACCCTGAATATCACCATATCAAAAGAGAAAACATCGGTCTTATCGAGGTTATGGGCCTTGCAGTGCTTCCAAGCCGTCTTAAAGGCGAAATGGCGCTTCTTAAAGACGCAATGGTGTCAGGTAAGGACATTGGCTCAATTGAGGCTATAGCAAGCCACAAGCAGTGGGCTGATATGATTATGGATAAGTACGACATTACAGCAGACAATTGCGAGGAGATTTTGCAAAAAGAAATCGGAATAGTATTTACTTCTATTCTTGAGCAGTGCGGCGTTTATTCTCGCAATGACGAGGGTAAAGCAGGCTTTATCAAATTTATCGAAAGCGTGAAATAAATGTTTAATCTTCACACACATACGTACCGTTGCCACCACGCAAAAGGCACTGACGAGGAATATGTAATCAAAGCGATTGAAAACGGATATGATTTAATCGGTTTTTCCGACCATGCACCGTATCTTTTTCCAAACGGTTATGTCAGCAGTTTCAGAATGCTTCCGAGTGACGCACAAAATTACGCTGACAGCATAAAAGAACTTAGGGAAAAATACAAAGGAAAAATTGATATTAAGCTTGGCTTTGAGCTTGAATATTATCCGAGGCTTATCGACAGGGAAATTGAATTTTTAAAAAGTCTTGATTACGATTATTTGATTTTAGGTCAGCATTATGTTGACAATGAATATGAGGATTATGCAATATATTCAGATTCACCTACTAAGTCGCCGGCCGTGCTTGACAAATACATAAGTCAGGTAATTCTCGGCGCTAAAAGCGGACTTTTCACATATATTGCGCACCCCGATTTGATTAATTTCAATGGCGACAATAAGCTTTATATTCAAAAAATGACATATATGGCAAATGAGCTTAAAAAGCTTGATATTCCGCTTGAATTTAACTTTTTGGGATATACGGACAAGCGAAATTATCCTAACAATGATTTTTGGCAGATTGTAAGCGAAGTCAAAAATGACGTTGTTATCGGCCTTGACGCTCACAATCCTAACATTTATGATGATAAAGAAAACCTTGAAAAAGCGAAAAAATATCTAAAAAGTTTAAATATAACCCCGCTTGATAAAATTGAATTGTAAAAAGAAACCGAGTAAGTCTGAGACCTACTCGGTTATTTTTATGCAAAAAATTTATTTGCAGACGGCCAATAGTCGCCCATACAGAATTTGTTTAATTACAAACCTTTAAAGAAAAACAATTAATTCTTACTATACCTAAAATCGTATTTATCCTTTAGGACGTTTGGGATTTTCCTGCCGTTGATTATGACTGTATCATCGTCAAGCCATTGAGCCTCTGCGCTGTCGGTATTATTTTCCCAATAAATATTGCGAGCGTACGAAGAATCGGACTTTTTGCGCAAAACGCCGAGAACTGCATAACCGGTAGTTGCGCCGCCGTCATTTTGATAAATTTCAACGGTATAAGCTGAATTTGGCGAGGGGTATTCGCCCATAAGTTTTTCACCTTTAATTGCCGCAGTTGAAAAGAAAAAATGATAAATGCAAATTAAAGCCGCCTCAACAATCGCAATTGAAACGGCACTTATTGCAATTTTCTTTTTAGTTTTGCTTTTCAAAGCCATATTTTAAAACCATTCCTTCTTGTTTTGAACGTAGGTTTGATAAAATTCTGCGTCTGACTTTGTTAAATAAAGTATACCCTCAATAAGCGAAATTACAGCCATAACAGGTGCGCCGACTCCAAAAGTAAGAAGTGATACAAGAAGCATAATAATGCCGCTTTTAGTATATCCGAGATAAAATTTATGAATACCTAAAGTGCCAATTAATATTGCAAGCAAACCTGCTACAATCTTTTCCTTAGTAGGTTCAGTATTCATCTGCTGAGGATTGTAATTCATATCCTGCTGCTGATATTGATAATTAGGTTGCTGCGTATTCGGCTGACCGTTGTAATAATATTGACCGCCCTGCTGTGCATTTGGGTTATAATATTCATTTTGGCTTTGTTGACTGCCATGAGCCATATCATTAGGTGCGCCGCAATATGGGCAGTAAGGGGCATTGTCATCATAATTAGTTGAACAATTTTTACAAATCATAAATTTACCTCTTTTCATTGTTATATTGTCTATTATTCAGTCGGCAGTGTCACACTAAATAGTAAGTGTCACACTGAATAGTAGGTGTTAACTCATAGTAAGTGTAACATATATAAACACAATTTGCAAGACGAACGGTAGAATGAAAAAAAATTGAAAATGAAAAAGCGCTTTTAAAAAGCGCACTTGATTACGAGTAAATACAAATGTTTAACGAGAAAAAGAGAATTTATAAAAAGGCTGAAAAACCCAAAAAAAGCAATATAAACCACGGCAATGGAATACTGATTGTTAAGGAAATCTCATCACTCTATAAAGGAACATACAGCGCAACTAAAAACGATGATATTTGGATTACAAAAATCTCAATTCCAAATGTAAAAAACAATAAAATGCCATAAAAAAACAGCTTCGCTGCCAACTGATTTTAGCTGACAGCAAAGCTGTTTTTGTTTTATCAAATATTTTTAATAAAATGGATTAATCAATATATAATTTCATTTTATCATAACTATTTACAAACGAGCCATCTTTTTCATTAAATTTCTCAGTAAAAGATTGCAAACTACCTTCAGGATTTATGACAATATTAGAAAAATCGATATATTCATTATAAAATACTATTAAGTTCTTATACGCTTCCTTATATTTAGGCGGTGGGTTGTTTAGCTCTTTCATTAAACTCAAAACTTTGTCTTGGTCACATTGGATATCGGAAATTTTTTCTGTAAAGTATTTGCTCTTATATAGATTATCCAACGAATCATTGAAATCATCATTAAAACAGCCGTTCGTTTTTGTGTACTTATCGGTGTCTGTATTAGATACATAAAATATTGTATTATACCAAACGCTATGTATTAGATTGCCACATTCTTCAGCTTCAGCACCACTATCAATAATTATATATATAATTGAATTTAACTTTTGTTGATACACATAAGATTTATATTTATTCACTCCGAAATATCCACAAATAGCAACAGCCAATAATACAATTACAAAAACTATCGGCACTTTATTTTTACTTGCTTTCTTCGTGTAAATACTCTCACACTTTTCAATAGGGCAACCGCAATTTATGCATTTTTCTACATCATCACTTATTTCTGTACCACACTCAGGACACTTTATCGACGCCATATTTAATATTTCTCTCCTTTTGTATTCTGAATTTTCAAATCCAATTATAGACATTGTTGATTGCTTCAAGATACAACACATATGATTTCTTATTATTGTCATTATTTGCGTTCTTTAATTTTAAATATTCTTCTCTTATCATATTCCAACCATTGTCATAATTGAGAATTTCGTCTAATTTCCAATCAACATTTTTCGATAGTTTTCTAAATACAAAAGAATACCCGCCGTTTTTCCAGTTTTTCAAATAATAATAGCCATCGTCTAAATCATCTGAAGCATAGTAAATTATTGCTATATCAAAGCTATATTTTATTCTTTTGTTTTTCCGATCCACACATTTTAAAGTTAATACAGATGTTGAATCTTCCGGACACTTAAATCTACTGTCTTTACATGCTTCATTAAACGCCAATCTAAAAAGTTCATTTACATTCTTTGCTACATAACGGTAACCGTTTTCAAGAGTATCTATTATTAAATTATAATCAAAATCATATCCTGTATTACTATTTTTCTTGCGAGTTATTAGATGCTTTTTGCCACTACCGATTAATTCATAAGAAAAATGAAAATCATATTTTTCTTTCATTATCCTCTGTGCTTTTCTAATTATTGCTTCAACATCTTTTTGAACAGGGCTATATTCTGCACGAGTTACGTATTCATATTCATGTATTTGCATAAAAACCTCCTATAGCCCATACCATCCATTTAGTGTCATCACTAAATCATTACATTATAATCACAAAGTTTCATTTTGTCAATATTTTAGTATAAAATAGGAAACCGAATTCATCTATAATTTGATTATAACATATACTGCTATACAATACGGAAGTTTATCAATTCCTTAAAAATAGCAAAAACCCGCTAAAACAGTGCGTTTTAACGGGTTGTGATAGGTTATGAAATTTTATTTGAAATTTCGATTAGCCGTTGATTTGCTTTGCAAAGTATTTTTTCAAAAGCCCTGTATTCATAAGGCTTTAGACGAATCGAGATAATCAATACGCATTCTTTACGCAAAAGCTCAAAACAAAATACGCAAAAAAATTTTTACGCAAATTCATATCATAGATTATCGCAACTTATCATAATGCAAATCAACTAAAATTTTCAACTAAAAATCATACAAAAGATCCTGCCAAACTGACCTGTTGGTCGTTTGATTTTTTTAGCAAATGAGTATAGGACAATGTAGTTTCATAATTACTGTGTCCCATTATACTCATAATGAAAACCGGTTTCAAGTTTTTCTCAAAACATCGGGTTGCAAAAGTATGTCTAAATGAATGCGGATGAATTTTCGGAAATTTTTGTGGTTTTCTGTTTTCCTGTTTTGCCAAATATTCTTCGTTTTTATTCAAAATACTAACTATTTTATTTATATCATTTGAAAGAACATATCTTGTTAATGGTGAACCCAAAGAACTTGTAAAAACCAAATTTTCAAATTCTTTAGGCAATCTCCATCGTCTCCCCAATTCTTTTTTAGCTTTATATTGTTTTTCTTTCCAAGAAACAAATAAATTTTCAACACCGTCAAACATAGGAATATCACGAATAGAATTAGATGTTTTTGGTGTTGTCATATTCAAAATTTTCTTACCGTTAAGATAAGCTGATTGCATAGAGTGCCTGATATGAATTTCTTTATTTTCAAAATCAATGTCATCCCATTGAAGTCCTGTCAATTCGCCTATTCTCATTCCTGTAGACAATAGTATTTGATACACCTCACTGTAATATCTGTGTTTTGCAATATTTAAAAATTGCATTTGCTGTTCATCTGTCATAACTACACGCTCCGATACAAGATTATCATTTTTAACAACTATATTTGAAGACGGATTTCGGCTTATCAAATGATTTGTCACAACTGCATTAAAGGCTTCCTTCAATGAGGAAACGCTTTCTCTTATAAATTTTGTACTGTAGCCAAAATCATCTATTAAAGAGTTAGCTGCTTTTTGTATTAGTATTTCTGTTATGCAACTAATTCTTCTGTTTCCTAGCAACCTACCGAAAGTATTTTCGTAACGAACAATATAATTGTGCCGATTAACTTCATCTTTCAGATATGGCGATTTATATACGGGAAACCATTCGTCTTTATACCATTGATTTAAACTTATATTAGGTCTGGTAGAATAATCATCTCGTAAGACTTTTAATTTTTTTGCTTCTAAATTCTTTTTCAGCAATGACAAATTATAATCATATAAATTAATCTTCACGCCATTTATTGTTACTCTTGCATTATATCGTCCGTCATTTCTTTGGGTAATTCCCTTTCCCAGTTCTTTACCGTTTATATCCTTTCCCATAAGATAACGCCTCATTTCGTTTTATTTGAAATATCGATATTACACTTAAAATAATACTCATTTTTTCAAAATCAGCAATTATGCGATTAAATATCTGTTTTGTTTTTCGCACACTTGACTAAGTAATCATCAAAAAGTTTCTTGTTTACATACAGTCTGTTTCCTACTCGTATTGTAAAATCACTATCACTTCGCTTCAAAATCTCACGAGTTTTGGTCATTCCCCACCCTGTATACTCACAAACCTCTTTGATGCTCATTAAAACCTTTTCCATAGATTATTTTCCTTTTAATTATTTTCATATATATTATAAAGACACATCTTTATCATTAAATCCTAAGCTAATCAATACAGCCTCATTAACACCGTCAATATTCTTTTGACTTAAATGACCTATATATGAATCAAGTCGTTTTTTATCAATCGTTCTAATCTGTTCAAGCAAAATAATAGACGGAGCTTGAAGTCCGTCTTCTGTGTTTATGAAATAATGCGTTGGCAGTTTTGCTTTAATTCCGACTCTGCTTGTAATAGAAGCAACAATTACTGTCGGACTGAATTTGTTGCCGACATCATTTTGAATAACAAGTACAGGTCTGTAACCTTTTTGCTCTGAACCTATACCTCTGCCGAGATTAGCGTAAAACATATCGCCTCTTAGTATTTTTTTGTCTTTCATTTTATATACCTCCTTCATAGACTTTTGCCTATGTAAAAAGCCAACCAAAGAATTAACTACGGTTGGCTTTTATTAGAAGATAATATAATTTGTCCCCGACACCCCAATTATCAAAAGGAAATCATCAAACGTCTGATTGCGAATCAGCTCCACAGGAATTCCACCTCTCCGGATTCATCCGAGCTGCCCCCATTGCCTGCGGCGGTTTTATCACGCTCGGACTGTGGCTGGGCAGGAGTATCATTGTCCCTATTGTCTGTCATCGCCATTCAGTGGCAAACCGATACTCATAATAATCATTGCTCGCTCGGCTAAGTAGCGTCTTGGCGTAATTGATAAAGCGGCTTGTGCTTTGCACAACAGCAGGAAAGTATCTGATGAATGCGTATTAAGTTGTACGAAAGGATGTCCTTTCATAAACTTAAACTTGTTGGGGTATTTTTGTTGGGGTGTTTGTCCAAATATTTTAAAAATTTCTTTTTTCCTGCTTGTACTGATTCATAAATTGACTTGATATTTCGTTTTTCAATATCTGCTATTTGGCGATATGTAAGGTTATCTATGTAATACATTTTAAACCTGCGTCTTTGAACAGGTTTTAGATTTAGCATAAATTCTTTTAAGTACATTTTAATTTCTTCATTTTCTAATGATTCTCCTATATCAATTTCATAAATGTGAGAAACATCACTCTCAAGCCTTTTCGATTGCCTAATTTCTCGCATTTGATGTTTAGCTTCGTTACGTTTATATTTGTTGTTAATTTCAAGATATTCTTGCCATTCGGTGTTATTAAAAACCATAACTTCTTTTAGTTTTGTATTTAGTAATATCGAAATGATTTTATCTTTTTCAATATCGCTGACAATTATTAAAACAGTACCTGTTGGCATTTCATAATCTTTGGAAATATCATATATTTCACATATCCTTTTCATCTATATTCTCCTTGATTTTTGATTTGTGAATTTTCAAAAATCAAGAATTATGGATATTTAGCTATGTAACATAACCACATACAACTAAAAATGGAAAAAATACGCCTTGTGAAAATTCATCAGGCGTATAGCTTATTTATATGTAATTTTAATATCGTCTATATCTTGCCATAAAAGCTTTTGACCACAGCTGGAGCAGTGATTTGTATATTCTCGCTCTATCGCTTTATGACATCTCGGACAAACTGAAAACATCAAATTAGCTTTTGATATGTAAATAGCTTGTTCAATTTTCATAGGCGTTCTGTATTTACATTTTTTCATTTTGCAACGAGTAAGAGCAAGCCCTCTATGCCTGAGAGCTTGCTCTTTTTTCGTTGTACACCTTTTTAATTTTACCTGTGCCAATTAGTACACCTTCAAGTATTAAACTTGCACAACACGGTGCAAATACAACATTAAATTTAAAAATAAATGATACGATTATCGCAACAATAATCAGCGATAATATTATCCAAGATATTTTGCGAAAATATTTATATTCCTTATCACTTAAAGGCTTTTCAGGAGTATCAAGCGGGCAAAGAATGAATATTAAAACAGCAAATACTAAAGATATACTAAGTAATGCAATTCTAATATCATACATTTTTGACAGCTTGATAAGCACTATAAAGCATAAAATTGATAAAGTAGATAATATTTCGCATCTTGTTTCAGTCTTGGCATGATAGCCTCCGGCATATCTTCTTATAAACTGAAAAGCAATATAGAAGATAACACTTTCAAAAACTGATTTAAATATGGATCCTAAAATAATTGCAATTATTAAATATAGTATCTGCGAAAGTAAAACAAAGAATCCATATTTGTACAGTTCTTGTTCATCATCTGATATGTCGTGTTGACAATACAAACAATCAACTAATTTTTCTGCAAATTTCGAAATCATTAATCAATGTGCTTTTTGAATTTGTCAAGAGAAGCCGGTGCTTTAGGCTGATATATGGCTGTACAAGTAGTCGAATTTGCATCTCTTTTTAATGATGAAATTGCAAGATTTTTTGATGTACTAAGTAAAGCTTTTTTGATTTTGTTCACGAAAATTCCTCCTTTTTATTTAAAATATCATTTTTTTATATTAGTTTCAAGTAAAAAAACAAAAAACAAATCTAAACTGTTAAATTGCAAAATAAATTGCAAAAATTCATATAATTTTGGTAAATACAAATAAATTTTACCTTCGCTACCAAAATATTGTGATTTACCATTCTGTTTGGTGTATGTAATGGTTTAAAAATGTTAGCATAAATAAAAGAGGTGTTAATATGACTTATAATAAAGAATATATTGGAGAAAGAATTCAACGCAAAAGAAATTCCTTAAATATAACGCAAGAACAACTTGCTGAAATGATAAATACTTCCAAAAATACAATATCAAATGTTGAAAGAGGTGAAAATCCGCCAAGTGTAGAATTTATTGTTAATATTTGCAATGTACTTGGTGAAGATCCTAATTATTATATTTTAGGCGAAATACCGAAGGACGATATCGAAACTTATAATAATACCCTGCTAAAATTATCTCCTCAAGAAAGAAAATTTGTTAATGACTTTCTAAACTATTTAATTGAGAAGAAAAGAAATAGTTGACACTATAACAATTAAATGTTAAGTTACTCTTATCAAGAACTTTTGATAAGAGTTATTTTTTTGCGAGGGTTTTATGAAAATTTTAATTTGTGATGATGAATATACTAATTTAGAAATTTTAAAAAAATATATTACTGAATATACAGCAGCTCATTGCATAAAAGCTGACATTTATGCTACTGCTTCTTCTAAAGATGTTTTTGAAAGTTCTACTTCTTATGATTTAGCATTTCTTGATATTCAGATGCCTGATATAGACGGCATATCAGTAGCAAAAGAATTGAAAAACAGAAATCAAAAAGTCGTTATATTTTTCGTAACAGCATTTGATGAATATCAAGATGAAGCGATGGATTTGCACGCATTCAGATTTTTTGAAAAACCTTTTGATTCCGAGCGCCTGTATGCAAGCTTGGATAAAGCTTTGCAATATATAGATGAAACTTATATTGATTTATTTTTATATAATTCCGGTGAAGATAAGAAAATACTTGTTGATGATATTATGTATATCAGAAGGGAAAACAGAAAAATCATTCTTCACACGAAGGATGGAAATGAATATATCACCAGACGCAGCTTAAATGAATGGATGGAGGAATTACCTAATACATTTTTTTATTTAGTTCATAAAAGCTTCCTTGTTAATCTCCATTACATTACAAAAAATTCTTATTCGAACATAGTATTAGATAATACTATTGAAATTCCCATTGCATCACGAAAACAAGTTGACTTTCATAAATATTGGTTTCAATATCTTAAAAGGAGATAATAGATGTATAATTTAGCAATATGTTTTACATATTTTATTGAAATGCTTATTTCATATAGCTTTTTTTCTTTAATCGGAGAAAAGAAGCTAAGAGTTCCAATATGTTTTTTTGTTGGTACCGTATTGTTTTTGAGCGGAGCGCTTTTCGACATCATTCTTTCAAACACTCTTTGGTTTAACGCACTGTATTTTACAATTATAAACATTGCCTTTTCAATTCTGTGTTTTAGTATCAAAGTTACAAGATGTATATTTTATTCAATTCTTTTAAACATTATTCAAACAGCATTGGAGTTTGTGGCAATTAACTTAATATCAATAGTAACTAATACCGATGTTACAGCTTATAACAAGAATTTCCCTTTACTCATGATAGATGCAATTATAAGTAAGACACTATACTTATTTACATGTATTATTTTAGCAAGATTCATAAAAAAAGAAAAAACAAATATAAAATTTCCTATTGTTTTGTATATGTATCCCGTTCTTGCAATTATTACTTTACTGATAATTTTTTATATGTGCACACAATTTGAACTTAGTTATATTTATCAGCTTATTTTATCGGGAGTCGCATTTGCGATTTTTATTTCAATCGTACTTTTATTTATCTTTTATCAAAAAAGCATTGAAAAAGAAAACATTATTTTCAATTTGAAAAACCAAGTTGAAAAACATGATATGGATATGAATTACTATAATATTCTTGAAAAGCAGAATGAAGATTTAAGAATATATGCTCATGATACAAAAAATCATCTTAATGCAATTCACAATTTGAATACAAATCCGGAAATAGATGAATATTTAAATAAAATGATTAGTAATTTGAAAAGTTACAGTAGTGTTTGTCATAGCGGAAATCATATGCTTGATGTAATTATCAGCAAATATGCAACCGAATGTGAAATAAAAAATATAAGCTTCAGTTTTGATGTCTGTGTAACTAATTTAAAATACGTAAAAAGCAATGATTTAGTAACGATTCTAAGCAACGCTTTGGATAATGCAATAGAAGCCGCAGAAAAATCGTCGAGCAAAACAATAAATATTGCAACAGACCACATTAACACTTACGATGTTGTAACAATAACCAATAGTTGTGATACTCCACCCAAAATAAAAGGAAATGATTTAGAAACTACTAAAAAGAACAAAATTAACCATGGTCTTGGAGTTAAAAGTATTCAAAAAGTTCTTAAGCAATATAACGGAGATTGTCAATGGGAATATAATGAAAACAAACGAGAATTTACTTTAATAATTTCTTTATTATCGCAAAATTAAATAGCTAAAGAGTAAAAAAGACTGCTTCATGATTTTTCATGAGGCAGTCTTTTTTGCATTTTGACATTATTTCTTTGCATTTTGACATTTGCTATTGTAACAAAGCAAGAAATTTGATACATTGACGCTGAAATATAATATTTAACTATTTGTATAGGGTGGTGGTAATCCCAACTTAAAAAGTGACCATAAAAACATATTTATGTTAAATTTATTTTTAATCAAAAAGGAGAATGTAATGAGAAAAAACTTAAAAAGATTTATGTCAATTTTTCTTTCTACGGCTATGGCAGTTACAATAATTCCTTCAACTACCTATGCGATGGAAGAAATTAAAAACGATTATGAATTTTCATCGGATAATGTTTCGATTGAATACGAAATTGAGAGTAAGCGTACAGAAAACTCAAAAACCTATATGACAGACGACGGAGGATATTATCAAGTATCTGCAGATGTTCCTATTCATAATAAAGTTAACGGTAAATGGGAAGAAATTTCTGAAATTGATAAAAGCATTAAAACTGCAGAAGATGCAGAAAACGCTGTTAGTGAAATTGCTACACAATCTGTATCAAATCCCACAGAAACTGGTTTTTATGAGAGCGAAACATTAACAATGTACACAAATGGCGCAGAAAAAAATCCGATGAAAATTGCCGGTTTTAATAAAACATCAAATGGAATTGACAGTTGTATCTATGTTAAGCCAAATATTATTACCGATAAGCAAGTATTTATTAACAATGCAACCTTGAATATTGAAACAGGAACTGTTGATATTGATAACAATAGTAACGAAGTTTCGAATAAGATAAACGTATACAGATTAAAAAATGAACTTGATCATGTTCAAAATGTGCCACTATCAACCATTAATGATGTAATTATTGACAAGCAAATGGCAGCTTCTGATACTACCGATGAATGTAAAATAGACATAACATCATATGCACATTACAGTTCATTAGGCTTATACAAAAACACTGGAGTGGCTCTCATGCCATCGTCAGAGAATACATCTATTCAAGTTAAATCTATAGTTTTGGGAATATACTATCGAGAAATCGGCGACGTTGATAAGACTATTGAATCTGAAACTGTAGACTTGGGCAGAGCCGGAACATTATATGTTAACGATTACACTTGTTCTCCTTTAGTTGTCAGAGATGATTTAAGCGTTTATGACGAACTTGCACAAGTAAATATTCAAACAATAATTAATCCTTCAGCAATTGATAATAACACTTCGGACGGAATTAATACTCGTACAAATTATTATAGTATTCTTCAATATGAAAATGGCGAATATTATTGGAAGAACTGCGAAGGTGAATATGTGTTTTTCATATATAGCAGTGATAATAATTTTGTTGGTTCAAATAGCTCAGGCGATAAATATATTTTAACTTCTGCTAATGATAGAACTGATTATGACAGAATAAAAATAAAAAGCGAAAAAGATAATACTACATATTACTTTTCTTCAATAGAATCAAATGGTTATGTTACAAAAATCGAATATGTATTTACTGATGAAAATAAAAAGCAATATACAAATGAAGTAGGTATTGTTTATGAAAATTCAAACATTTCATATATTACTGATGGTACAAGAAGAAAATACAAATTCAATTACGACAATAACATGCTGACTTCAATCAGTATTTTTTACAATAATAACGGTACGCAACAACCGGTAAAAATAAATAACGAAGATATTACAATCCAATATAGTTATGATGAAAATAACAGATTAGAAAAAGTCACTTATCCGGACGGATATTATGTATCATATATTTATGATAAGAATAATAGAATCAGCAATATTAATACATATAGCGATGACTCTTCAAATGAATCATCGTCTGAATTGGCATTAAATTATCAAAACGGAACGAATAAATCTAATATTCTTTCCAAATACACATTAAAAACTGATGGTGTCATTTCAAACGAAGTAGAGATAAATTCACCATTAGATAACCCGTATAATCGTGTTTTTTCAGATATATTAAATAATTCAAAGAAAATAATGCATTATGACCAAGATTCAAATCTTATTCATTACAAAAATTACGATGGTCAAGAATATTATTTGAACTACACAAATAATAAATTACGGCATTTGATATATGATGATTCAACTTCTCAAAATATAATTGCTAACGGTAGCTTTGAAAGTAATAGTAACTGGACATTAACAGAAGGTGCATCAATTGTAAAAGATGCCCCGTTAAAGGAAAATGGCAACACAAATAACGGAGCTATATCGTTTATTGCTAATAACAGAAGTGGAACAGCTACACAAACAGTTAGCGTGGTTCCAGAAAAATCATATGTTCTTTCTTGTTCTGCTTATTGTAAACAATCTCTTCCATTTAAAGATGATGGAAATAATAACAAAAACAACAACAGATATTATTCTGTAAGAGTTTATGGTGCTGCAAGTGGAAAGCTTGTCGGTGAAACATATTTTGATTACAATATCGTTAAGAATTGGCAAACGTCAAAATGCGTGATTACTATTCCTTCAACTATCGCTAAAGTAAAAATAGAAATAAACAGTTTGAATATGCCCGGTGAATGTTATTTTGATGATGTTCAAATGTATGAAGCAACTATAGATAATGCACCTGATCCAAATAATGGTATTCCTAATTATAAAATTATGAGAAATGAATATGGTCAGATTACAGATATTATCAAAACGAAAAGCAATGACAACAAAACTATTGGAAAGCATTACGAATATGATAATACTCATTATAAATCACAAGTTGAAGAAGCGGGCAAAACTACATACTACAATTATGATTGTGGCAGTGGTTTACTCACTTCAAAAGGTAAAAATACAGATCCTTCAAAAAACACACAATATACTTATAGTGGAATAGGTGCACTAACAGCCGTTAAACAAGCAATAACAAATGCTAATGGGGATACTGTTAATCAAACTGTTGATTATAAATATGATACGAATGACAGAGTTTCATCAATTTACCATAACAAGTTTCTTTACAAATTCAAATATAATAAAAATGGCAAGCTTGAAAATGTAAGTGTTAAAGAAAGTGATGATAAAACATCAAAAACAGATTATTCTGTTTCCTACGAATACAATGTCGATAATGTCGGAAAAGTTACTTTTGGTAATGGTGCAACAATTGAATATGTATATGATGGAAACAACATCACAAAAACCATTTTTGATAATGGAAAAAGTGGTAATGACAATGAAAGATATATTTACGAATACAAATACAATGATGATGGCTCTGTATCAGAAATGAAAGATAACATTTCCGGAATCACTACAACTTACACAGAAAAAGGTTCTGTTGTTACTAAAAACGGTAAAACAATTTATTCTAACACCGGAAGTAAAATCAATCTATTTGGAACTTCGCTTTCATATTTGCAATCAACTTCCACATCAAAAGATAAATCCAAAAAAACTGTTAAGGATAACTATACTGTTTCTTTGACAAAAGGACCTATTGTAAAAGCTGAAACAGTATTAGATCCTTTCGATAGAACTCTCAGTACTTCTGTAGAAAACAAAGGAACCACCAATACTGACACTCATTACAGATTGACTTCATCAACAGAATATGTTGACGGTAAAGATAATAGACAAACAAATCTTGTTTCTCACTATACAACAGAGTTGTCAAAGAGAAGCAATAAAATCTTGCCTGAAAAATACGAAAATACTCGAATCGCTGCTGAATATTATTATAATTATGATAATGTTGGAAGGGTAACTTCTGTATTTAAAAAATCAACTAACAACATTACATATGCTCCAACTAATAAAACATCATATTCTTATAATGAAGGTGATTTAATTCATTATTATAAATACGATGAAGGTGGTCAAGTTTCTTTAGATGTTAATTTAGAAAGTAAAATTGCAATTGTATATTATTATGACGAAGGTGGAAACATCTCTGAAAAAGTGACCTATTCAAAAATATCTGATAGAGATTATTCATATGATTATAATTCAGACACATTAATTTTCACTCCAAAAACTAATGGAGAGACAACAAAATTATATTATAAATCAAATGGTATGACTGATTATCTTACCAGTTATAAAGGTAACAGCATAGAATATGATGCTGCGGGTAATCCTGTAAAATATGCCGGTACAAGCATAAACAATGAGTTAGCTGACGGCGATATGACATGGAACGGTAATTTGTTAACATCATTTAAAACCAGTTCTAATCTTTACAAATACACATATGACGGTGATGGTAAAAGAACATCAAAAATTTGTTATGATTCAAATGGTAAAGACTTGGTATCAGAAATTGTATATATTTGGGACGGAGATTTAATTACCGGTTATAGAGCCAAATTTTATGACGAAGCAGAAGATGGAAATGGAACAGTTCTTTGCTATGATAAAACCATAAAAATCATTTATAACAATAATGAAATTGTTGGAGTCTGTGTCATTTCAAACGAAGGTGAACCTTCAAAAGCTAATAAAACTGCCAATATTACAGAAGAAGGTATAGAAACTTTTGGTTGGAAACAATCAGCCAATTATACATTTGTTAAAGACGGTCAAGGAAACATAACTGAAATTTACGATCCAAGCGAAAAAGTGGTTATTTCAATGTCATATGATGCTTACGGAAATATAACACCAACATACATGGGCACATTTATTCAGGATATGGCAAATAAATATAAACCTAGTGATTCTGTGTGGGCAGATATAATTCAAAAAATTGCAATTGCATTAGTTGTTTCTTTGTATTTGAGTGGTGTATTTATTAGTGTAGAACAAGGCTTTAAAGGATATATCTACGATGTTGAAACCGGTTTATATTACGGTCAAAAAAGATATTACTCACCTTCTTGGGGGCGTTTCATTAATGCAAGTGATCCAACCACGTTAACTGAAAATATGAGTAGTGTTTATAATACGAATTTATTTAATTATTGTGGAAATGATCCGGTTAACAATATTACAAAAACAGGATTTAATGCACCTGATCAGATAATCAGCGATGCTTTTGTTCCACAATTGGTAAACAGTACAAATAGTCTAATGAAAGAAAATCGCTCAACAGCTAAATACTATGGTGAAATTTCGACTGGTTTAGATATTCTCAGCCTTGGTTTACGAAAAACTACGGATACAAACGCCAAAAATTATTGGAATGAAACTTTGAAAAAACGAAGTGATGTTGTCGGAAGTGGATATGGTTTTAACTATATTGAATCTGCAATTAATAAGACTACCTCCTCAGTAACAAAGTATTCCGTTAATGAAATGAATACGCCGTATCGAGTTTCTAAATCGATTAATTAATCATAATTTTGGTACAGGTGAATCTTTTGATTTACCTGTACCTATGAGAAAGTGGTAATGATATTTATGAAAAAAATAACAAGCTTTATTTTATCTGCATTAATAATGCTTTCGGTAATTGCACCAAGCACTTCAGTATTAGCAGAAGAAACAAGAAAGCAAAGTGTATTAAAAACAGGCAAAGAAATTGCCGCATTGTGCAATGAATATGACAATTACAGCAATTCAAATGACGGCGATAAAATTGATAATCGCTTGATTGTAAAAACAAATGACAATATTGATGAATACGGTGCTATTGATTATGTAAAAGGCATTGGCTACTATTTTTTACAATATGAAACTAAAGAAAAAGCAGACTTTGCCAAGAAAAAATACAAAGCATTAAATTACACTGTTAATAATGATTCGGTTGTAAAATTATGTGATACAAAATTAACAACGCCACCTCAATACAGTAATTGGCCTAAGGAATGGGCATACGAAGAAACTGACGCAACTGCAACTATTGATTATTATAAATCAAGAATAAAGCCAACAATAAATATAGCTGTGATTGACAGTGGCGTAAATTATAACCACGAATTGTTGAAAAACAGAGTTGTGCGTACTAAGGTTGATTTCAGTACCGAAAACAGCGGTAACGAAATGGATACCTTGGGTCACGGTACAAATGTAGCAGGTACTATAGCCAAAAGTACACCGAGTAATGTAAAGATATATGCATACAAATTTTATGATAAAAACGGTTACGGTACATCTTCTCAAATACGTTCTGTTGTAGAATATATTAAACAGTCAAATAAAAAGCCGGATATTATTAACTGTTCATTTTCTGATCCTTTAGATACCGGAATTTACGACCTTACAAATGAGGGAGTTACTGCTGTTATGGCCGCTGGTAATGACAACAAAGAAATAACAAATCAAGATTTTTATAAAGACCTTATCACTGTGGGAGCAACAAACTATTATGGCGAACCTTGTTCTTTTTCAAACTATGGTGCTTGTGTTGATATTTCTGCTCCGGGTGAATATGTTTATACTGCTGATATGAGCAGTAACACAACCTATGAATGTGTAAACGGAACTTCTTTTTCAACTCCGATCACTGCTGCTGCATGTGCATATGTACTTATGGAACACAGCAAATATACACCTGAACAAGTTAAGCAAGAAATAAAGAAAACTGCAATCCCATTTAAAAAGAGCGATTGTTACGATGAATTGTATGGTGCAGGAATTGTTAATTTCTCCAACATAATCAGTGGTACAAGGTGCAAAGATGTTACTGCTAATTTGCAAAGCGGTGTTTATCGTGATGATATAAGCGTCGAACTTAAAAGTGCAAATACTCTTGCTGATATTTATTATACAACAGACGGGACTTTGCCGAGCAAAACAAACGGCACAAAGTATACCGAGCCTATCAAATTGACTGAAACAACAAGAATAAATGCAGTAGCTTTTGCAAGAGGAGGAACTCCGTTTCACAGCAAATTCACAACCCTTGATTATTACATATTAAAAGACGGTGAAAGTGAATTTGTTGTAGATGACGGAACTTACTGGTGTGGCATAAAAGCATATCTCGGAAACGATACAAATATTACTGTTCCTGATAAAATCAACGGTATTGAAATAGGCTCAATTAAAGAAGGCTGCTTTAAAAATTCTAATATTGAAAGTGTAACATTACCAAGCAGTGTTACTGCAATTGAACAACAAGCATTTTATGGGTGTGATAATTTAAAAAGCATAAACCTTTCTAATGTTAAATCTATTGGAACTGAAGCTTTTACAAATTGTCCGTCGCTTACAGATAACATTGATTTATCTTCAGTAGAAATGATTTCTGAAAGAGGTCTTGCCGGTACATATTTTAAGACAATGAATTTACCTAAATGTACTGATATCAGAGATTCGGCATTTGAAGATTGTACAATGCAGAAAATTGTATTAAACAGTGCAACAAATCTTGGTAGTAATGTATTTAAAAATTGCAAAAATCTCGAAATGATTTATGCTCCGAAAGTAAAAGGTTTTGGTGAGTGTTCCGGATGTACAAAATTAAATTTGGTTTTTGTTCCAACGGCAAAAGGTATAGATGTAGCCATACCAAATAATGCGACAATATATTGTACTGATAAACTCACCTCAATATATTTTAATAAAGAATATTCAGATTACAAATGTACCATTGTCAGTCCTGAATACACACCCGGACTTCGTGAAGCTAACATTAATGGATACGGTGATGCGTATAACCACATCATCTGTGACAATATTGCACAGAGCAAAGGTGCTCAAATCAGAGCAAGAGATAACGGCTTGCGATTTGGCTTTGAATTTGATGATAACAATGTAGGTTTCGACTTCAAAAACTATGCCAAAAATATTGATTACGGTTTCGTTTATACATATGACTCATACGAAGGCAAAAGCGATTTTCAAAAGAATATTTCACTGAGAGCAAATAAGAATAATGTAAAAGTTAAAGCTGCACTTAAACGCACTGTTGACGGTACTGTTTCAACATATAATGCAGTATTTACAGGTATTCCTACAGAACATATCAATGACAAAATATCTGCAAGAGCTTATATAAATATTGACGGAATGTATTTTTATTCTCCTGTCATTACACGAAGCTACAGCAGTGTTGCAAATGCCGTTTTGAATGATGATACAGTAGAACAAAATATTAAAGACCAAGTCAAATTATCTCTTAATAAGGAGGCATAAATATGAAAGAAAAATATGCAAAGCCGGAAACATTAATTGAAGAATTTTCTGTATTTGATGTAATTACCACAAGTGATTCAGGAGATAATTCACCTGATACAGATATTCCATGGGGTTCATAATGAAAAAAGCAATATTAATTATAATATCTGTTATAGTTATAATTTTTTCTTTTGTTGCCTGTGAAAATAACAGCAGTAGTGAAACAACAGCCACTACTGCTGTTACTGACGAACAAGGAACTACTCACTATTACAAATCTATTACAGATAAAAATAAAAAATTTATCACTAACAAAAGCGGTGAAACTATTACAACTGAAATATCGGTTAAAAATACATCAAAAAGCGAAACAACTATTTCATCTAAATCGAACACTAAGAAAACAGATTCTACAATGCGTAAAAGCAATATTCCCACAAAAACTTCAACAAACGGAAACGCCGTGAACACACAAAATACAAATATAGCAAGCACAACACAAGCAAAATTGTCAAATCATGAAAATAGTACAAACAAAACTAACACTACCCTATCCCATTCAACAACACACAAAAGTACAACACATACAAAATTCACAACACAAATCAGTACTACTCAAAAAAGCAGTCAAGTTATTACTGATAAAGAAGGTTGGGTAGATAAATGGTATTAATTCAGAATTATAATGAGGTAAAACAATATAAAAAAACAATTATTTTAATATTGTGCTTAATAATTTCGTTGTCTTTGATTTCATGTACTAAAAGTGTCGAAACAATCAATACCACAAGCGAAAGCAGTTATTCAAGTAACGATAATGCTAAGAAAGAAAGCACAACTAAGCCAAGCAGCAACTCTAATGAACAAAATGAGAAAAGTATAACATCATTATATGTTTCATATGGTGGAATTAAAATAGATATTACTTCTGACCAAGATGAAATTGACGAAATAGTTGCAGCAGAAAAAAGTTCAAAAATCCCTGAAACAAAATTAGTAACTATATTTGCCAATGTGTTTGCAACGTATGACGACAATTCGCATAGCCTTTTTGGAACAATTTATATAGGAGAAGATAATTGCTATTATTTGAAATTCAAAAATAGCGATATAGAAGGTGCTGCATTTAAATTACCAGATGAATCAATTTCAAATTCATCATCTTAATATTTCACCAACCAATCTATATAATAATATCAAAATACATTTAGAAAGATTTTAGTTATGTTCAAGAATTCATTATTAAAAAGTCATTATAGCAATCAACAAGCAAAGAACATTAAATATCCAGTTCTTTCAATATTAAATATTCATTTTTTGGACAATCTTCAAAAACTAATTTTAAAATGTGGAAACCCACTTAAAATCGAGAAATCGAATGATCATATATGCGTTTACTATAATATATTCATATTTGAAACAAATGTATTAATGTGTTGTAGTTTGGATAAAAACAAACTATGTTCCGTGAATTTTGCGGCAGAAAAAATATCAAAAGAATTTATATATAATTTTGAAAATGAAATTAACAATGATTTGATGGAAACATCAGTAATCTATGAATTCAATGGTAAAAAATATTGGGAATTAACGGATGGTGTTTCAAATAAACATATTACTATGTCATTTCAAAATGATAAAATTAATATTGATTTGAAATTTTTCAATAATTAACTATTTCAAACCAACAAAAGCATATACATGATAATCGAAAGGAAAATCAAATGAATAATAAAAATAATAATTCTGATTACAAAACATTTTGCGATTTTAAATATGTAAAAAAATTAGGCAATTACAATTTCGCCGAAAAAGATTCACCATTTCCTATTGTAGATTCACGTATGACTGTACCTGATGGAACAGCGTATTTTTGCTTTAATGAAAATGATGTCGAATATATAGTTTTAAAATCAATTTTTAAAGATATCTTTTCTGCTAATGCTTACATTAACATTAATGGAAAACGCAAGCTTATTGGCTATGCTGAGTTTTACAATTCAGGTAACAAAAATATATATCTAAATCGTCTTCGGGTAAATAAAGATTACAGAAAACAAGGAGTTGGTGGTAATATACTTTTAGCAATGATATTGATTGAATACAATGTTTTGAAAGAGGCTAATATATATGTTCACTCATACGCAAGTTCAACCCCAATAAATAATCGACTTACTCAAACCGAACTTGATAAGTTTTATGAAAAATATGGACTTAAATGTTGCGATAATGAAGAGAGTGCTTTAAAATCTGAACCGGTCGAACAAACAATCAGAGAAAATTTAATGTATTCGAGAAAACTCGCAAAGAAAAAAGCTTTAAAAAAATATCTATCAATATTTTCATTGTTTGTATCAAAATGACTTTTTACATAATCAAACAAAAATCATATGTTGTTTTAGATTATTAAACACAAAAAGTCACAATTAAAAACTTCTAATATTGATGAATAATAAAAAGTGAAAAACGGAGAATAATATGCCAATTATAAAAAAATCAGTTCATATTATTGATTATGAAGCAAAAAAAGTTTACCACAGAAATATACCCGGCAATTTTGACGAATATATAACAGAATTGGTTGACTTTATTAAGTCGAACAGCAATACCAGACCATTCAAAAGTACATCTGATTCTACACAAGTTATATTAGAAACAAGAAGAATTTAAAAAAGTAATGATATTGACGAAAATTCTAATAGTTTTGAAACTATTGCAAAAAAATTATTAGATGCTGAAATTGATGTTCAGGAATCAATTGGGCATTTAACTAATGTTAAGAAAGGCAGTTTGATACAGGCTTTAATTTTTGATCCATTTGAATCTAATTATTCGTTTCTTTTGGCAAAAATTGAACACAGCGATTTTATAGATGATAACGACTTTAGTTTTAAGACCGGTTTTTCTAAAGATAAAAAGAATATTTGGAAATCTTGTATAATTGATTTATCTAATCCAATAGACAATATATATTATTCTGAAATATATTCTGATACATCAGCAAAATATTGGAGTAAAAAATTTTTAGAATTTGTTGAACAAACAAGTGATGAAAATAATACGAGTAAATCCTTTACCGAAACCGAAAAAGTTTTAAAAAGAAATTTAAAGAAAAGAGCGCCTAAAGATTTTGAATTACTAAGAAACAACCTTATTGGTTATTATAGAACTCACCCTTTTATTACATATAGAACCATGGTGAATGAAATATTTAATAATTATGTACCTTGTGATTCTTCATCTATTACATCGGAAGCTTTAAAAAATACTGTTGCGACATTAAATGAGTTACCTGAAAAAAAAGGATTTGACGCACAATTTAATTCAATTCCAAAAGAACTCAAAGCAAAAATGAAACATATTTTTAAAGTTTTTGACGGAATCGAAGTAAAAGTAATGTATGACATAGATTCAAAAACTATTAGAAGTGCAGAAACTTCTACCGGTGAAAGACTAATTCTTATAAAAACCAACAATTCTGAAATATTCAATACTTATTACGACGAAAATATAAAAGTAATTATAGATGGTGATTAATTTTGAATATCATAACCGAAATAGAAAACATATTTGGTGTTGAGGAAGAAAATTTAGAGTTTTATGAAAAATCGAAATATGTAAATATTAATTTTTGTACACAAAGAAATAATTTACCACAAGTTGATTCTTTATTAAGTTTTTTCAATAAAATACCAAACCGTGATTTAATTGAATTAACAATTAATTTTTATGATGATGAAATCAAGAGATTTTCAAAAGTTCACTTTGAAAATGAGTTGTACATTTCTTTTATTGAATTATTTGACCTTCACGATGAATGTAAAATTAATATAGAAATCAAAAAAAGAATCGAAGAGTCAATGTTCTCTGTATATCTATTAGAAGTTTTTGCTGAAAACATTTCAAAAGACAATTTCATTAACAACCTAGAATTTTTTTCTTCATTATTAATTAATCAAAAAAAATTATATTTTCAATGCTTAGAATTTGATGATTTGTTTTGGAAAACAAAAACCATTGCGTTTATTGGATTAAAATCTAAAGAAAAGTATCGCTTAAAAAACAGGATATCATTGTTAACAAATATAAAAGAAAATTGTAATTGCACAACATTAGAAAAATATCATTTGCTTCCTGAAGATTTTAAGATTGATATAGATATTGTAGATAACAAATTAAGTGCTCTTTTCAGTAAACTCGCTACATTTTTATCAATAATATATTTATCTTCATTTTCCACAATCAATAAAGAAAGCTTTAATTGTGAAATAATTGGTCAGAGAAACATCGTATTTATTGATGATTATAATTCATTAAAATATAATGAACAATTATATAAAATATATGAATGGGTATATACTGAAGGAAATATTATAGATAAATTATTAATTGCCAGAAATGTGATTAGTTTGCATTGTAAATATGTCAAATTAATTGATCTTGATGAAAGAACCTTTGAATCAATAAAAGCAAACCACCAGCTTTATTTAAAAGATAACGTTTCAAAATATATAGAAGCAAAAGAATCGGTATCAAAATTTATTGTTGATATTGTTTCTCAAATTGATGAAAACATTTCAAAATTAACCGGTGAATTAAAAAACAATTTTATAGCTCTTGCAGGATTTTTTATCACAGTGTTTTTAGTAAATGTCGCCTCTGAGCAACCACTAAATAATATTTTCACTAAAGATGTAACTAAAATTTTTGAAATTATTATTATTTTTTCGATAGCATATTTATTTATTTCCGTTTTTTATTCAAAATCACGCTACAAAAGGCAAATTAAAGCATTTGATTTGTTGAAATATAATTATGCCGATTTTCTATCAGAATTTGAAACGAATGAAATCTTCAACCAAAATAAAGAGTTTTTAAAAGTCAAAAAAGATTACAAAAAACATGTAATTATTTTGTCTATTATATGGGCTGTTTTAATATTAATAACATTTATTATTACAGAAAATGTAGGTGATGATTCATTTTTTAAATGCTTGTGGAACATTTTAAAAAAGAAGTAATTCAAAAAATCGAGGATGAAGAGTTCAACTGAACTGTCCCAGATTGTACAGACAGTACAAAACAGCCTAATTGGTAGAAAATTAAATTTTAAGTAACAAAATTTTCGAACTGATTATAGGCATTCCAATTGGTGCTTTGATATCTTCTTTAGTCGATAAAAATGATACTTTATTACACACTAAAATCATTTTAATATTAATGTTGGGTATTTCAATTTATGTAATTATAACAACAGCAAAATACATTTCATATTATACAGAAGGATATTGAAAAGATCAGCGATTATTAGATGCCGTAATGGAAATGGAATATTATTTTTTATAATGGAAGATAATAAAATTGAAAAGGAGGTGAAAATATGAGAATAAGTCATAATGATGCAATCGTTTTAGAAAGCATTGTAAGAAAAGTACATTTATGCGACAGTGCCGGAATGGGTGGCTATATAGATGCCGATAATTTTGAGACAAATCCATTTGATGCTGCATTAATTGCACTTTCTCCTATATGGAAAACTTTGCCAAAAGAAACTGTTGAGGACTTTTTAAATCGTTGGGATTGTTCATTACGAAAAGAAGATGATGCAAATATCAGTCAGTTTATTCAAGAGCTTAAAGAATTAGTAAATTATTAATATGAAATTATAATTGTTGCAAATCAGAAAGTACAAAAATTACAACGACCGACGGATTTGCCAATAAAACAGTATCTTTAAAAAAGTAAAACAACAAATAATGTTTAAAATAACTTTTTGCGAAATTTTGAAAATGTTAAATGAAGAAAGGAGAAAACTATGGAAAACAATTTATACAAAACGAAATTATGGAAGCGCATATTAAGCGTAATTCTTGCAGTAATAATCGGTTTTGGCACATTTGTTACAATGACATTTTCAAATGTACTTTTATCCGATTATGTTGATTTAAAATCCATGTTTACGGCTAATGCCGCAACACTTAACCCTGTTCCTTTGTACTACAGACATGGCGAGCTTATCGGTCTTTACAGAGTAAATTATTCCGACAAAAGAAAGTTACAGTATAAAATAGGCGAAAACGGAAAGTGGACGAACTATTCCGTACCATTTGCTATTCCCGCTCATAAAACCACTAAAGTTTATACACGAATCGGCGAAACGGGAAAGATTGCATATTATAACTTATCCAACACCAATAAAGCTCTCGGCGTGTATACCGAAAGCAATACTGATTTTTCATTTTCATATAACGGAATTGATTTCGGCTATACAAGAATATATAACAGTGCCGATAAAAATTGGTTTGAATCAATCCACAGTAAAGTTCTTGTTACCGACAGCAGACTTGAGGTTACTCTCCCTGACGGCTCAAAATATCCTATGATTAGAAAGGATTCAACAACTTATGTTGACGAGCTTAACGGATATACCTTAACTAAGACAAATAATAATTATATCTTCGATGACGGAACATATAAATATTATTTTGCAATCAAGGTATTAAACAGTGTTGCATATCTCAGTGCTATTGAGGATAACAACGGCAATAAGCTTAATCTTAACAGAACTACAAACAGCAATGAAATTTCAATTTCTGACGCAAGCGGAAGAAAATTCAGCTTGTCCGATTATCAGGCAATTAATGCACCTGACGGAAGTGACGTTAAGTATTACAGCCAAAAAGAAATTACAGACCCTAACGGTAACAAACTCAAATATACAACTAAACAAGACAAATATATTGAGATTAAAGACCAAGCAGGCGTAATCTTAGGCAAATATGAATATACTAATAATACAACCGATTTCACTCTTGTTAAAAGTAATGATAACAAGATTGAGTATTATTCAAACGGTAGATTAAAGCAAATCACATATAAAAACGGTTCTTGGATAAAGTATACCTATAATGATGACAGTATGAATTATACCACCCTTACATCAAGCGGTGAAACGACAAAGACCGTGTATAATGATGCTTTTCTCCCTGTTGAATATACTGACGAATCAGGCACTAAAACAGAATATACATACGATAATCATTACAGGGTTAAGACTGAAAAATCAGGCGATGAAACTACTACCTACACTTACGATTCAAAAGGTAATGTTATTTCATATGTTACAAGTAATGAGAAAAACAATACTTACTATACCTATAACAGCGCTGGTAAGGTTATAAGAGAACAGACAGACAATGACTATACCTATTATACTTATGACGCTAAGGGTAATAATCTTGTCCTTGCAACTCTTAAGAAAGACTACCAAGGTGAAGCACCTGCTCTCTATGATTCAAGCCTTACTTGCTTTGATACTACAACATATACTTATGACAGCAAAGGCAGAGTGGCTAAGGAAGAAAACAGCGACGGCTCGTCTGTATCGTATGAATATGACGTAAGCGGTAATGTAACTAAGGAAACGAATGTTACAGTTGAAAATGATAAAACAAAAACAACCGTTACCACATATACGTATGACGATATGGGCAATCTCCTCACCACTCAAAGCGAGGGCGACTCTGCGACATATGTTTATGATAAAGCAGGTAGAACACTTCGTGTAACCCAAAACGGCGAAACTACCCGTACTCTTTATGATAACGAAGGCAGAGTTATTCAGGAAATTGCGCCTGAGGATTATGACAGTTCTAAGGATGGCTTGCCAACATCAAACACATACGCAGATGCAAATGCCGGTCATAGATATGTATATAACCAAGCTACAGGCAATCTTGATAGTGAAACAAATCATCTTGGTGTTAAAACGATATATACATATTATTCAACAGGTGAAAAGAAAACAGAAACTTTTGATATTTACAAATATGATTACAATATTAATGGCAATTTAACAAAAGTTTATGTTGACGGTGTGAATACTTTATCATATAATTATGATGAGGATTATAACTTAACAAGTGAAGTTTATGCAAACGGTCAATCAATTCGTTATAGGTATGATGATAACAACAATCTTGTAAGTCAATATCATAACAATGATACATCAGCTTATGTTACATTCTCATATAATACTGACAATGAGCTGACTCAAAAGGTTAATGCAGACACAGGCTTAAAATATGTATATGGCGAAAATAACAGCGTTGAGGTTTATAGGCTTTCTGACGATACTCTTGTTCAGTCATATACCGAGGACGTAACCGAAGCGGACGAGGATAACGGCATTGAGGCAAAAACCGATGTGACCGAATCGCATTTTGGCACAACATATTCTTCAGTTATTAAGGATAAATCTGTATCATATATAAATGGTAATAATACTTTTGAATATAGTTATACAGAAAATGATAATGCCGTAGCTTCCGATGTTATTAAGTATAACGGCACAAGTGTATTAAATGCAGGTTACACTTATGATAATAACGGTAATGTTACAGAAAAGAATTATGGTAATTCAAGGTCTGTTATCAATGCCTACGATATCAAAGGCAGAATTACTTCAACATCATATAACGGTAAAACATTTAATTATACTTATGATATAAATAGCCAATTAACTGCTGTCTCAGGTAATAACTATTCTGCTTCCTATGCATATGACAGCCGTGGTAACATTACAAACAAAAATGTAAATGGAACGAGTACAACATTTACATACTCAAATTCCGATTGGAAAGACGAACTAACCGCAGTGAACGGCACTCCGCTTACATATGACGAAAACGGCAATGTTCTCACTTACGGTGATAAGTCATTCATTTGGAATACCGGCAGAAATCTTGCAAGTATAGTTGACGGTGATAACGAATACAGTTATACTTATGATGAGAATGGTATTAGAACATCAAAGACCGTAAATGGTATAACAACAAGTTACAATACAAAAGACGGCGTTATTCTATATCAAACAGATGGAACAGATACCCTTTATTTCCAGTATGATACAAGCGGAGTACCGCTCGGATTTATATGGAACGGCACGCAGTATTTTTACATTACCAACCAAATGGGCGATGTTATATCCATAACCGATGTACAAGGTAATGAACTTGCACAATATTCCTATGATGAATGGGGTAATACATTAAGTACATCAGACAATGATATTGCAAATATCAATCCCCTCCGCTATCGTGGTTATTACTATGACAATGAAACAAGCTATTACTATCTTCAGTCACGTTACTATGACCCATGCATTTGCAGATTCATTAATGCGGATGATACTGAAATAGCTAAAACTTGGAAAAATGATAAATTTAGTAACAATTTGTATTTATATTGTAATAATGATCCGATTAATTATTCGGATTATACCGGCTATTATAGTGCAAGAAATGCACAAACATATGCTGACAAGTGGTGGAGCGGACATAATCCTAATTACAAATCAAACGAAAATAATGGCGGTGATTGTGCAAATTTTGTCTCTCAATGTTTATACGCTGGCGGTTTATCTAAAATGACTGGTTCGTTTGGTAGTAGCAAAGGGTGGCATCATTTAAAAAGGTTAGGAAAGTTTCAAATATCTAATGCGTGGGGAAATGCAAGCTACTTATTTTCATGGCTATGTGATAATAATTTTGTACAGACAACGTATATTTTGCAGACTAAAAGTGATGTAGAAAAAGCGGCAAAAAATATGAAAGCTATGAGTAGGTGTACTAGTGTAATATTTTTTGACAGCAATAAAAGTGATGGTAAAATAAATCATGCTACAATAAATGGAATGATATCATATACTAGTTCAAGAAAGGATATTGCATATTACGCCCATACAGATAAGAAAAATGGTACATTTTCTGGGGACTACCGTTCTTCAGTAAAGGATTATCTGGGTAAATCAAAAGGCAACAAAATTGTATACATTTTTGTTATATCATTTACATTTGGATAAATAGGTGAGTTTTATGAAAAAAACATTTAAAATTATTTCTGTGATTTTGGCTTTTGTAATAATTGCAGTTTCTTTAAACTATATTTATGTTTTTTATTCACGGCAAAAAGTCAATGCATATATTAAAGATATTGTTATTATTAACGAGCCGCAGGAAACAGAAGAAATTGCGAAAGTTTTAAATACGACAATTTCAGATAATTTTGATTGGCAGGATAACGCATCGTTTGAAAATCTTTCCGACGATGAAAAGAATATGGCATATAATTTAGACGATTATAATGTGTACCGAGTGGATACGATTTTTGTAAATAAAAGTAATATTAATGTCAGCGTCTCTGTTAAAGACTATTGTTCCATAGATAAATATATGGCTGTACCTACAATATTCGGCTATAATGCAACAGCAAGCGGAGAAAGTGAAACATACTCATACTATTATTTTATATCTAAAGATTATTCACTTGATGAAATTCAAGATTACTTGAAAAATAATGGGATTAATTATAATGCGGTTTTTGAAAGGGAACGCTCCGCCGGATCTTTTAATCTTAATGCAAAGCAACAGTAGAATTTAATGTTGTTTTGCCAATGAACATTCTAATGCTAATGTAGGTCACAGATATGTATATAACGAAACAACAGGAAATCTCGACCGTGAAATCAACCGTCTTGATGTTGTAACCGATTATGAGTATTACGAAACAGGCGAAAAGAAAAAAGAATCTTTTGATATTTATGAATATAATTACAATATTAAAGGTAATTTAACCAAGGTTTATGTTGACGGTGTGAATACTTTATCATATAATTATGATGAGGATTATAACTTAACAAGCGAAGTCTATGCAAACGGTCAGTCAATTCGTTATGAGTATGATGATAATGGTAATCTTATAAAGCAGTATCATAATGATGATACAACGCCGTATGTTACCTATTCATACAATACCGATAATGAGCTTACTGAAAAAATTAATACCGATACGGGTTTGAAGTATGTCTACGATGGCGATAATGTTGAAGTTTACAAAATATCGGATAACACCCTTGTTCAGTATTATACGCAAACCAAAACAGAAGCCGATGAAGAAAACAGTGTTGAAGCAAAAACGGATGTAACCGAAACACATTTCGGCAGCACCTATTCTTATACAACTAAGAATAATTCAATTTCATATCAATACGGAAATAATTCTCTCGCATATTCTGCAAAGTCTAATGATAAATCGCAGACCGTTTCAGATTCTGTCAAGCTTAACGGCACAACAGCGTCTGAATCAAAGTATTCTTATGACGAAAATGGTAATGTTCTTACTAAGTCATACGGTAAAAGCACTTCAATAGCCAACACCTATGACAGCAAAAACAGAATCACATCTACTGCATATGCCGGTAAAACGACAAATTACACTTATGATGTCAACAGTCAGTTAACTGCTGTAAGCGGTACGAATTATTCTGCTTCTTATGCATATGACAGCCGTGGTAACATTACAAATAAAAAAGTAAATGGAACAAGCACAGTATTTGATTATTCAACAGACGGTTGGAATGATAAGCTCACCTCTGTAAATGCTAGCGCATTAACCTATGATGCCAATGGTAATGTACTCACCTATGGTGATAAATCATTCACTTGGTCAAATGGCAGAAATCTTGAAAGCATAATTGACGGAAATAACAAATACAGTTATACTTATGATGAGAATGGTATCAGAACCTCAAAAACTGTAAATGGTGTTACTACATACTATAATACAAAAGACGGTGTTATTCTTTCACAGACAGATGGTACTAATACAATGTATTTTCAGTATGACAACGACAATACTCCTGTCGGGATTGTGCTAAATGGAACGCAATATTTTTACATCACAAACCAAATGGGTGATGTTATCGGTATTACCGATACACAAGGAAACGCACTTGTTCAATATGAGTACGATGAGTGGGGTAAAATAGGTTCTATAACCACTACAAATAATACTGATGAGGAAAACACTCTCGCCAATATTAATCCTTTGCGTTATCGTGGATATTACTATGACAATGAAACAGGTTATTACTACCTTCAGTCAAGGTACTATGATGCCAATCTTTGCAGGTTTATCAATGCTGATGATTATAACTATCTGGACAAAGACATCGTAGATGGATTAAATCTATTTGCTTATTGTAATAATGATTCTGTTAATAGGTTTGATTTGGATGGGTGTTATAGTGCAAGTAAGGCACGCACATATGCAGATAGTTGGTGGAATGGAAGGAATACTAAAAAATACAAATCAAACACATCTGATTGTGCTAATTTTGTTTCGCAATGCCTTTATGCAGGCGAATTAAATAAAATGACTGGTGTCGTTGGCAGTTCATCAGGGTGGCATCATTATCATGTGCTGAATAAGTTTCAAATATCTGATGCTTGGGGAATTGCTGATAAGTTATATAGATGAATAGCGAGTTATCATTGTTCATCTGTAAGTAAATGTACAACAAGAGGTATGGTGGATAGTTATGCAAAAAAAGCATATGATAAATATGATAGCTCTTATTGTAAAGTTGCTATATTTTTTGATTGGACCAATGACGGAAAAATCGATCATGCAGCATTAATGGGATTTGTCCAAAAAAGCGGAAAAAAATATTATATATATTACTATGCTCATACAGGTAATAGAAGTGGTAAACCTCAAAAATATACAGTCGATAAAATGCGAAATGATGAAGTTCAGAAAGGTACAAATGGAAAGGCATTAAAAGAAACTGTGCTAATGGATGTATCATTTACATTTACACAGAGGTCACATCCTGCTATATATTTTTGTATTCTTAAATAAATTTTGAGGTATTGATATGAAAAAATATATTTGTTTATTCATGATTTTAACTACTTTAATTTCTGCATTTTTTATTGGATGTCAGAAAAACACTAATCAATTGGAAAAAGTAGATATTATAGTCAATTCAGAAAATGAAACAATTGATAAAAATACGAATAGTGTAAGCGTAAATTTTACTGTAAACAATAACTCAAACAAATATATTGTAGTCAGTTATTTTGATGATGTATATGGTGAAAGTTATTTAACAGTCGATGAAGCTCCATATACTATAATAGAGCCGCAATCAACTAATCCCGACTTTGGGTATGGTTATGAGTATTCTAACCAAAAGGAATATGAAGAAATAATATCAAAAATTAATAAAGAATATCATTTTAGAGTTTATTTGTGTGACAAGGATTATTTGAATAGCGATAATCCCATTCATAACGATATATACAGGGATATTACGGTTGAATTACAAAACTAATTACGACACGACACAAGGGACTGCTCTTTTGTGTTATTAGCAATCATCACTGCCGAAGAAAACAATGAGGAAGACTCTTTTGTGGCCGTGATTAATTAATCACAATAGGCAGTGGGCAATTTTGTCCACTGCCTTATTTTTATACAAGGCTCATATTATTCTCCCAACCCCAAGCAAAGCCTTTATAAGTTTTAATCCAATCCTCAATAGGTTCTATTTTAATATAGCCTATGTTATGTGCAACCATACCGTTGCCGATATAAATGCCAACATGACCGTATTTACTTGAAGAATATCCATAGATTGCTGCACCAACAGGAATTTTGCTCCAATCACTTGATACTGCCCACATATCAGCGGCACATAAAGCACAATGTGCAGAGCCTCTTGAACCTGTAACAGCTTGATATACATCTGCAACCCAAGCCTGACAGTAACCCGAACGGGCAGAAATACCGTATTTAGCCGAGTTGGTTGCTACTGCAACTATTTTCTTCTGCGTGTCATTGACCGTTTCGTTTGAAAAGTCAAGGTCTTTAATGTCAATACTGCCACCACCCGATACTCCGCCGATGTTGTAGATAAGTGACGCCCAAAGTTTGTTGTTTTTGTCACTCATCAATTCGGCTAAATATTTCTTTTGAGTATCGTTAAACGAGTAAGAATTAGCCATATCATCGGCAGTCTTGCCGGTTAAGGTTATTACAAGATATTTCTTTTTAACTTGCTCTGTTGTTTCGATCTTGTTCCCCTGCTCATCGGTTGATTCTTTCGTTACCGTTTCTGTCCGTGTTTCAACAGACTTTGATATGTTGTTCATATCCCAAAAGATTGATGATAAAATTGCCTTTTTGTTTTCGTCAACAGTAGCGACTTCCATAGGGTTGTTTTCATCGGTAGTAGTCTTAACTGCATAAATAGATAAAACATCTTTCCAATTAGAGCGACTGCCGATTACTTCTACTCCGTCAAAACTGCCCGATGATTTAATTTCGTCAATCTTGTCATCAAATTCATTGTTGATTTGCTGAATTACAGAAGTTATGTTCATACCGCTTTGCGATGTTTCACTTGAAAAGAATATGCCGTAAAATGATGAACACAAAGCAGCTACAAGGCATATTAAAATGATTATTACAACAGATACCCAACCGCCTGCAATAATCGCATTAACAAGTGCTTTGGTGCTTTCAATCATAGCTTTGATTGCTTTTTTAGTTGCTCTTGCAGCTTTCTTTGCACCTTTTGCAGATTGCTTTGCCGTTTCTTTAGCTATTTGAGATGATTTGTTAATGGCTTTTGCTGTGTCTTTAGCAGATTGTTTACTTGCCTTTATGATAGGTTGTTGTGATTTAACGGCAGATACGGTTTCTTTTGTTTTGATACTGCTTGCACTACGGACTTTGTTTTGAGTATTCTTTGGCGTGTTTTTAGATACAATATCATCGGTCTTAACTGTATCATCAGGTGCTTTGGTTGTGTATTTATCAGAGGTATTTACCTTGCTTTTATCTTTTTTAATCTTTCTTTTTGCTCGAACTTCTTCAATAGATTGTTCGAGCTTTTTTGTATTCTTAACGGTTTCGTTTACACTCTTTTTGCCTTGCTTGTTGAAAAGATATATTGCGTCCTCAGAAACGCTTTTAGCATTATTCTGAACTTTATCAATAGCATAATTAACAAGGCTTTCGGAATTATCGCTGACATTTTCCGATACCTTTTCTTTTGCTTTTAAAGTTATCCCTTTTGTCTTTTCTGTCGCTATACCAAGATTGTCGGCAGTTTTAAGAGTTTTCTCGGCAACCTTTTTGATTTCAATTTCACACACATCAGCACAAATAAAATTCGTCATATTCTTGAAGAAAATCATCCGAGAAACAAGATGAATTTGTAACACTCCCCTATCGCCTATTTAACGGCATTTTTGCTTGACGCAAAAAATACTTCGCAGAAGGTAAATTTGCGTAAATTTACGCAAATCTTTACGCAACTTTTACGCAAAATGGGCTGAAAAGTTATGATATTTTGCGATAAAATACGGCAAGTGAGAAATTCCATAAAAATAGCAAAAACCCGCTAAAACAGTGCGTTTTAACGGGTTGTGATAGGTTATGAAATTTTATTTGAAATTTCGATTAGCCGTTGATTTGAATTGCAAAAAGATTTCAAATTTGGCTTAAATTCAATGTTTCTGCAACATCTCATTAGTCGGTTGCCTCAATTTTAACTTTATATGTTTTAAGTGCAGATTAAATGCATCTCATTTCTATCGCCTCAAAACTTATTTTTACCAACAATATTATCATAAGCTTTCATAAACTGCATCTCAATGTTGTAAATAGTTTTCAAATTCTTTTTCTGTATATAATTAACTTATTAAAATGAATAACAAAATCAAAAAACTTTTATCTACACGCTATCAAGTCATATGACTTTATTTAAGTAAGAAATTTAATGTATTGAAAATTCGCTTAAAAAAATCAAAATGGATTTCAACAAATTTATCATTAACTTTGATTCCATCGCCAAAAAAATGTTTTCTGTTTTGTAAAGTGGCCAACCGCCCTTGTTCAATATCTGGAAAAAGCATAAATCTTTCAATAATTTTAAAATTTTCGCAAACGACAAACACTTTGGGACTAAACTCCCATGAGCCATTATGAACGATCTCGTTTCTTAAAGATTCTATAATGCTAATTGTTTCGCATTTCTCAAATATAGTTCCGATTGAGCCATTAATTTTTAAATTTTTTCTATCTCCCCAAATCTTTTTTGAACTATTAAGTTTTTTATAACGAACAAATTCTTTTTCCGGGAATTCAATTTCAGTTGCAATTTTACAGAACAAGTCTAAAATTGAATATGCTCTTATAAAATAATTGTCCACTAAATTAGAAATATTTGTTGTAATATTAGAAACTTCAAAAAAGACACCATCTCTATTAAAAGTCTTGCTGTATTCTCCAACATTAGGTAATTCAACATAATAATTGATAAAATCATTCTGCAAATTCATCATGAGATTTTGAATCGTTCTTATAAGAAAACAGCAGTCATTAAAATATAGATGCTTAAATCGATTTTCAATATTAAGAAACAAATCATCATTTTTCAACAATTCAATAAGGTCTGTTTTAGTTAAAGCACAGTCCGAATCATATCCAGCATTACATATAAAATTAGGTAAAATACTATACTCAAAATAATACTGATTTTTATCAATAAAAAATAGATCTCGAAATCTATCGTATAAAGAAACTAACTGTAAATCTATCTCTTCAAGCAACGAATCGCCATCAAAAGAATATCTTTTTTCTTGATTCTTATCGACACTTTCAATATAAAACATATCATCATGTTTTTGTATAAAAGAAAGTTCATTTATAGAAATACCGTTTTTTAAATAAAAAACAGATTCCAAAATTAACACAACCTAACATATTTTATTAAATTAATAGTAACACATCTTAAATTAATAATCAAATTTAAAATATAGTATTATTAAATAAATATTTTTCACAATAATTCGTAATTCACAAAACGAAATACTATCATAAATAAAATATGCCTAATAATTCTTTATCTAAAAAAGCAACTATTCATCATATGCAAGCAGAAAAATCCTGAGAAATATTTCTCAGGATTAAAAAGGCCTATAAATAACAAATCAAGATACTAAACCAAGCAAATCCTCGCCTTTCATTTTTTCCATATTGGACTTATTTTCTAATATATGAGTATAGGATAATGTTGTACTGTAATTTGCATGTCCCATAATTTTTTGAACAAAGTACGGCTCCATCTTTTTTTCAAAACATCTTGTTGCAAAAGTGTGTCTGAATGCGTGTGGATATATATTATCAATAAATCTTGGCTCTCGACCTTCATTTTGAGCATTATATCCTTCAATAGCACGCATATTTTTAATGATAATTTGTGTGGTATGAGCTAAAGCATATCTGGTTAACGGAGAGCCATATTTTGTAGTAAAAACCAAATCACCAAATTCTTCTTTTGCTCTCCATCTCTTCCCCATTTTGCTTTTACAAATACTTTGCTTATCTCTCCAATCTTTAAAAAGCTGTTCTACATTGCTAAAGAATGGAATAGTTCTAAAACCTGATATTGTTTTAGGTGAAGTTATCTCTTCATATTTTATCCCATCTATATAAGCAGTTGACATAGAGCGTTTAATATAAATTTCTTTTTTATAGAAATCTATATCACTCCATCTCAATGCAGAAAACTCCCCTATTCTCATTCCGGTAAGCATCAAAATCATATATGGCTCGTAATAGAATGTTCCTTCAATCTGAGATATAAACAAATCCTGTTCCCAATGTTCGAGAACTCTTCGTTCTGCAATAGGTTTAGCATCTTTTACACGCACGCCAAGACAAACATTATGCTGCATAATCTTATTGGCAATTGCGGCATTTATACATTGTTTAATAGCACTTAATGCCTCCTCCAATGTCCTTTGAACATATCCTTTGGCTATAAGTTCATTCGTTGCCTGCTGAATATCCAATTGAGATAAATATTCAAGTTTTTTCTCACCAAGAATAGATAAATATGTATTCTTGATTTTTGCATCATATTTTTTAGCACACATTTCATTTTTCAGTTGAGGAGCTTTACACTTCTCAAACCACTCATTATACCAAGATAACAATGTTTCATTTGGTCTAATATTATATTCATCTCTTAATACCTTCGCTTTTTCTTCATCAAATATCTTTCTCAAAGCAGTCAAACTTTTATTACAAATATCTATCGTCTTTCCGTTTATTTGAGCTCTTGCCTCATACCTTCCGTCTTTTCTTTGATGAAAACCTTTACCTATTTCCTTTCCTTTTAAATCTTTGCCCATAAAGAATTACCTCATTTCTTAAAATTTGAAATATCGATATTACACTCACAATGATAATCATTATTTCAAATCTTTCAATTATGCGATTATATATCAATCTGATATTTTGCACATTTGACTAAATATTCATCAAAAAGTTCTTTATTTACATATAGTCTATTCCCTACTCTAACTGTAAATCTGCTTTCAGGTCTTTTTAATATTTCTCTTGTTTTTGTCATACCCCAACCGGTATACTCACAAACTTCCTTAATGCTTAATAATACTTTTTCCATTAACATTGAAACCTTCTTATCCATTAATTATTTTCATATATATTACGTCTATAAAGATTTATCTTGAAGTCCTACACTTATGGCAAGAGCTTTATCTATACAGTTAATATGCGTATCACTTAAATGACCTATATATGAATCTAATCGCTTTTTATCAATAGTCCGTATTTGTTCAAGCAGAACAACCGACGGTGCTTCAAGACCGCTTTTGGTATTAACAAAATAATGCGTGGGCATTTTTGCTTTTACTCCGACTTTACTTGTAATTGATGCAACAATAACAGTAGGACTGTATTTGTTGCCTACATTGTTTTGAATAATAAGTACAGGTCTGTATCCTTTTTGTTCGGAGCCTATTCCTCTTCCTAAATCAGCATAGAAAATATCTCCTCTTAAAATTTTTCCTTTCATAAATAAACCTCCTTAATAGACTTTGTCTATGTAAGAAACAGCCGACAGCATTAATCCATCGGCTGTTATATATGAAAGCAATTCTATTTGTCCTCAACATCCCGAATTGCAAATAAGGAATCATTAAACGGCTGATTGCTAATCAGTTCCACAGGAATTTTACCTCTCCGAGTTTCTCCGAGCTGTCCCCATTGCCTGCGACGCTCTTAACGCTCGGACTGTGGCTAGACAGGAGTATCATTATGCCTGCTGTCTGTTATCGCCAAATCGGTAGCAATCCGATTTTTATAATAATTATTGTTCGCTCGGCATAATGCGTCTTGGCGTAATTATTAAGGTGGCTTGTGATTTTCACAACAACAGGAATGTATTTAATGACTGACTTATTCAGTTGTATGAAAGCAAGTCCTTTCATAAACTTCAACTTGTTCGGGGTGTTTTGTTCGGGATATCATTCAAAATTTTTCAAAAACTTTTTTCGAGCAGTCATTATAGACTCATAAATTGTTGATACCGCTTTATTTTCCTCCTTTGCAATTTCTCTGTATGTAATGTGTTCTGAATAGTGTTTTAAGAATCTTCTTTTCGGAACAGGTGCTAATGTTGATAACGCAAATTCAATTTTGGTTTTCAATTCAGAATTGTTTAGAATTTCATTAATGGTGTCTGTTTCGTACCTCATTAAAGCATCTGCTTCCACTTTTTTTGATTTTCTTATTTCTCGCATATAGTGTTTAGATTCGTTTCGGTTATATAACTTGTTGATTTCTAAATACTGCTGCCATTCATTATTGTTAAAAACTTTATTAAAATTCTTTTTCAATTCAGGCAGTATAGAAAAGAGTCTGTCCTGATCCAAATCACTAACACAAACTAAAATAGAGTTTTCTTTCATTTCATATTCTTGAGACACATCACATATCTCACAAATCTTTTTCATAAATAAACCTCCGAATTTTGAATTGTCCTAATTTTCAAAAATTCAGAGGTTATGGATACTCAGCTATATATGGCTGCCACTTACATAGCATTTTATTTTTTTATAAAAAAACAACGCAAGAAATTAGGTATGCACCTATTTTCTTACGTTGTTTGGTGTTGAAATAAACTATCATAAATTTTATCAATTATTCAATTTTATAAGAATTGTAATTATAATTAATTTTCAATAGTAAAAACATAACTATATTAAAAATATAAATCAAATTAATTATTTGCCAATTCAATTAAAAAATCATTTGTAACTATTTTTTACAATTCCATTCTGCAAAAAATTCATCAAGAAAAGTTCGCATATAATAATCTCGTTCTAAAGCCATTGTTTGACCAATTTTAGTATTCATCATATCTTTTATCAAAAATAATTTTTCATAAAAATGATTTATAGTTGAGGAATTATTTTTAATATATATTTCTTTATTCATATTATAAATCGGTTCCGATTTAGGATCATAAATCAATCTTTTGTTACTACCACCAAATGCAAAAGCACGAGCAATACCAATAGCACCAATAGCATCTAACCTATCAGCATCTTGAACACACTTTCCTTCAAGAGTTCTTGGTATTACAGAATCTATCCCAAAAAATGAAACATCATTAATATTATTACAAATATCATCAATTATTGTTTTGGGAACATTATTTTTCCCAAGAAAATCTCTAACAGAATCATTATTTGGATTGTTCAAAACTTTTCTATCATCAATATCATGTAGTAATGCAGATAATTGTACAACAAATAAATTTGCTTTTTCTTCAATAGCGATTTTTGTAGCGATTTCGTACACTCTTATTGAATGATAATAATCATGTCCGTCATAATTATTGTTGAAAATATTTTTTATATATTCTTTTGTTTCTTGTATTAAATATTCATTCATCTTGATTTTAATCCTATCTTATATGATAAATATCATATAAATTATTAATATATTTTACCGCAATATTATAATTATTATATCTACATAGTGGTCCTGACAAGATTATATTTTTAGCACCCTGGTTTATCATATTGGCTAAATCACAAATTTCTGGTCGTGTTGGAACCGGAGAATTTACTAATGAATTAATAATTTCAGAAGCAAAATATACACCACAATTATTTATTTCACTACATTTTTCAATTATTTCATTTTGATATTTAAATAACATTTCATAACCAGCTGATAGTGCTAAATCCCCTCGAGCAATCATAACATTTGGAGATGCTTTAATTAAATCTTCAAGATTATCTATTGCACATTTAGTTTCCAGTTTTGAAATTATTGTTGGATTGTAATTTCGTATTTCTTTTATGCTGTTTTTAAAATTGGTTATATCCTGTACGTCTTCAACAAAAGATAAAGCAATATGTGTAGGTCTTAAAGTTTCAATTAATTTTATATTATTGTAAACCGTTTCGTTGCTTGTTTTTTTACAGGAAATCCTAGAGGTATATAAAGCTTTGCGATACCCCAATATACCAGTATTCAAACATTTACAGATTAGTTTATGCTGTAGTTTTGATATTACTTTAATAAATAGATCTCCATCACCAAGTATAATAGTTTCACCAACTTCAATTTGATTAAATCCTATGTCAACAAAAATCACATCACCATCGAATTCATTTTTATCGTTAGTAATATTTAATATCTCTCCTTCTTTTATTAAAATATCATTTTCGTCAGATTTAAATTCAACTCTTATTTTTTCTTTTGGACATGGAATATCAAGTAAAAGATTGAAATATTTTTGCTTTTTCTTGTAATAAATTTCTTGCAAAATTTTTATACTATTAATATATGTATTATTGTCAAATCTTGTTGCATTACAACGAAATAAATTAGAATCAGAAGCAATGAAATTGTTAATCATCACTTCATACTCCTCATATGTATCCATTACAGTTAAAGTTGGAATAATATTAATCATAGTTTCTTCCTCCAAACTCATTACTTATAATATACGACACACATTGCTCATTTGAAAAGAAAACCTGTTTTTTAAATTTAGCAGCAATTTCTGCTACACAAGTTATGATTTCGTGACAATATGCAACATCAAGTTCTTTAGATTGATTCCAATCTGGATTTTTCTTCATTAATGAAAAATTAAAATTATTATTATTCAAATACAATTTGACAGCATCATTAATATATAATGGTCCAACTAAATAACCAACTGCATAATTATATGTTTTTTCAATTATATACTCAATTTCCGATGAAGTTAAATTGGGAAATATTGGTCGCATTATAACATTGGTTTTAATACCAACATTATATAATTTTTTCAATGTCTCAATTCGAGCTATTGGTGTAGGTGCATTCGGCTCAAGTTCTTTATAGTTATCTATTTTTATAATAGTAACACCTATATTGAGAACTTTTTTATTAACACTTAACAACTTATTAACATTTCCCAAAAACTCAGCGTCTTCATCACTTATTGCCATTTTTGTTGCAAAACTAATATTTTTATTTAATGTTGATAATCTCAATAAAATTTCTTTCCATTTAGGATGAAGAAGAAATTCTGTATCGCATGCTGGTTGTATTGTTTCAAAATCATCAGTTACATCATATAATTCTTTTACGGATAAGGAATCCAAAAAAATATTCTGTTTAAAATTTTCACATTTAGTAAAACAATATATACAATTAAAAGGGCATGGTTTTGTTTTTATAGTGGCAAATAATCTGTTAGTCATATAAACAATTTCCTCCAACTTTTATTTTCAAATAATTAAATTAGCCATTTTATATTAAGGCTTAAAATAAATGCTTGAATGAACCAGTTTAAATTCTCAATGGTTAATGATTCACAAAAATCAACTGCTTTTTGAAGTTTTGGGAATTCTTCACCGAAATCACCAATCATTAAGTCTGAAATTTTCATGTCTATTGCAGTCTTTAATATAGGTAACCATTTAAATTCGTAATTTAGTTTATTTAATTCATTAATGTATGGATTCATATTAATGTACCTTCCACTAACAAAAATTTTATTGTATAGTAGTAAACAAAAAAGTGTTTCAGGAATAATATTATATTTTTTTGCTCTTTCATATAATAAAGTATCATCAAAATCATCAGAATTGATGATAACAGCTAAATCTAAAACATGTTGAATAGGAGTCCCGAGTCCTGTTTGTGTTTTACCATAAAAAACATGATGTTTCATCAAGTGACGAATTAATACACATAAATTATCATATTTTTCAAACACCCGAATATTTTTATAAGATTTAAAAGGTTTTGAATTTTTAAAAAATTCGTCCGTATCAAATTTTGTATTAGATTTCGTGAAATGAGCATTAGTTATATTTAAATTACTGTGCAAATCAATTGGAACACCATTATTTTTATTTTTCAGCATTAGTGTTTGTGTATTATCCATATATTTATCCGGAATAAACTTCATACTTATAAAAGGATTATCATACATTGTTCTTAATTCAATTCTGTAACCTATATTTTTAAGACCTTCATAAAAGCTCTGTGCATTATAACTTGGTACTAATATATCTATATCATCAAAGACTCTATCAAGTGATTTATAATATTCATGCTGAATAAAAACTCCTTTCATACCAATTATTGGTATGTTAATTCTATCGAATTTGTCGAGTTCATTACAAACAACCTCATTAAATATTTTCTGTTTATACAATAAATCAATTTGCTTTTCCTCAATTTGTTTGTTTTTATTATATACAGCTGTGCCAATATTCTTTTTCTTGCTTATATAAGCGTTACTCTTCTGTATTCCTTTTGAATTAGTTATTAATTCATTTAGTTTGTGAATATCATTTAATAAGTTTTCCATATAAACTACACCTCGTTTTAAATAATTACTTTAAAATATAATACTGCGCCTGTGCGTTCCACAGTTCGGCATATTTGCCATTATTGTTAATTAGAGTCTGATGTGTGCCAAATTCAATAAGCTTTGCATCGTCAAACACAGCAATATGATTGCAAAACGCACAGCTTGATAGTCTGTGTGAAATGTATATTGCAGTTTTGTTTTCAACAAAGGAATTAAATCGACTGTATATTTCATGTTCGGCAATCGGATCAAGTGCCGCCGTAGGCTCGTCAAGAATAACAATCGGTGCATCCTTGTATAAAGCTCTTGCAAGAGCAAGCTTTTGTGCCTCCCCGCCGGAGATTTCAACGCCGTTTTCGTCCAAATCCTTATAAAGATATGTGTTTTCCTTATTCGGCAGGCGCTCTGCCCTGTCTTTGATATTTGCGTTTTCAAGGCAGGCATAAAATCTGTCGCTCTCAAAATCGGAATTTGCACAAATGTTATCCTTAAGCGAAACGGAGAATATTTTGAAATCCTGAAAAACTACGGAATAGAGATTTATAATACTGTCCTTTGTGTATTCCTTAATGTTAGCACCGTTGAGCAAAATTTTGCCGTCGGTCACATCGTAAAGGCGGCACATCAGCTTGATAAAGGTTGTCTTGCCGCTTCCGTTTCTGCCGACTACGGCTAAATGCTCGCCGTTTTTGATTTTGAGATTGACATTTTGGAGAGCGTAATTTTCCGCACCCGGATACTTAAACGAAACATTTTTAAACTCAATCTCAAATCCGCCCGACAAATCAAGCACCTTGTCACCGTAGGTCATTTCGTCTTTTGTATCAAGGATTTCAAAATAGCGTTTTGCAAGCGGTATGATTTCCTGAAGCTTGCCAAAGGTGTTTGCCATCATCATAATGCCGTTTATAATTTGCATAAATGAACCGCAGTATAGCACAAGTGAGCCGATACTGAAAAGGCCAAGCAAACCTTTAATGCCGATAAACAGATAAACACCAAAGCCGACCACTGCACCGAGTATCGCAACAAAGGAGCTTGCCTTTGCCGTGTGCATAGAGATTTTACGGAGTGTTTTTTCGCCGTCTGTTAAAATCTTGCTTGTTGCAATGCTGTCTATTAAATTCTGTTCCTTGTAAATTCTGATTTCCTTGCCTGTTCTATAATCTCCGAAAATATCAAGAAAGGAATAGAAAATCCTGTCCAGCTCAGCATAGCTTTCATTCGCCTTTAAATAAGATTTGTTTATGTTTACCGCAACAAGAAGAATGATAACCGCCATTGCAAGGATTGCACTGATTATAGTAATCAGGAAAATTGGCTTTTCAAAAAAGGTATCTCCTGTTTTGGTAAACCCAACCTTAAGAAGCGGGAAGATAATAATAACTGAAATGATTAAGGTAAATAAGCCGTTTAAAAATCTGTATGTTGTCCATACAAAATAGGGGAAGCGTGACCATCTGCTTTTCTCAGCCTCCTCGTGCTTGTGAATAAGCTCTTTATATTCGCTGTTTTCAAGCTTCTGATATTCTGTTCTGAACAACTTGGATGCAACCTTTTTGTTTTCCTTGTTCAGCAAAAGATTTCTTAAATTCTGGCTGTATTCATCCAGAAAACTGTCAAGGAAAAACAGGATAAAGTTTATTGAAACGGCAATCGTTATGTAGATCATAACGGTTTTGAAATCCTTGCCGTCACTCAATAGATTTATAATTTTAGCCGTAAACAGTATGTTTATAAATGGTTTAAGTGATGAAACGATGGACTGAACTGTTACAGATGGCAAAACCTTTTTTTCAAGGCTATGAATTTCCTTGTAAATCTTAAAAACTGTTTTCATATTACTCATTCACAGCCACCTCCGTTTCCTTATAGTAGTAGCTCTGAATCTGATACATTCTGTAATATGCACCCTTTTGTGCCATAAGCTCCTCGTGCGTTCCGCTTTCAGCAATTCTGCCGTTCTTGATAAACAAAATTCTGTCGCAAAAGCGAGTGGAAGAAAGACGGTGAGAAATGAAGAACGATATTTTGCCGCTCGTCATTTCGTTATATTTTAGATACAGCTCATTCTCGGCGATTGGGTCAAGCGCGGCGGTCGGCTCGTCAAGAATCAAAACGGGAGCATTTTTGTATATCGCCTTTGCAAGAAGCAATTTCTGCTTTTCTCCGCCGGAAAAATCAACTGCGTTTTTATAAACATTCTTGTCCATCAGTGCATTTTCCTTATTCGGCAATGCATTTATCTTTTCCAGAATGCCTGCTTTCTTAAATGCAGAATAAAGCTTTTCCTTGTCATAATCCATTTCTGCACTGATATTTTCAGCAATGGTCATTGGCATAAAGAAATAATCCTGAAAAACAGCAGAAAACAAATTAAAATAGCTTTCGCTTGAAAAATCTCTGCTACTTTTGCCGTTAATCAATATATCGCCATTTGTAGGATAATAAAGACCGCAAAGCAGCTTGATAGCTGTTGTTTTGCCTGCTCCGTTTTCGCCGACGATTGCAATGTTTTCGCCTTTGTTTATTTTAAAAGACATATTGTTGATGGTGCTTTTTTCAGCAGATGGATATGTAAATGAAACATCTTTGAATTCAATAGATTCAATCTCGCTGAAATCAACATCAGGCTTATCCTTGCTCTCGTTTTCGCTTTCAATATATTTGCGGAAAACGGCACAATCGTTCGCACTGCGTTCAATTTTTGAATAGGAAAAAACAAGGTTAACAATCCAGTTTGAAAAGCCTGTAATAATTCCGAAATAAAAAACGAATTCTGATACCGTTAAACAGCCAATTGTTACAAGATAAATTAGATATACATAAGAAATAAGCTGGCGAATCAGATTTAATACTGCTCTTATTCCGCTTACTGACGCACTCTGATTTGTGTATTTTGCAATTATTTTTTCAATATTAGATGTGATTTTAGCAACTGTGTAAATAAAATAATCCTGAAAGCCGTACAATTTAATATCTTTAGAGGCATTACTGCTTTTGCTCAATTTATAAAAATAATCAAGCTTTGATGAAAGCTTTGAACTGTCATCAAGCGTTATTTTCTGCTTTTTATTTAAAACCTTTAATATGATAAATTCGCCAACGCAGGTTAAAAGAATAAGCAGAATCATTAAAATGTTGATTTTGTAAATCAAAATGGTAGATGCAATAACGCCGATTATACAAACAAGAAAATTGTTGCATTCTTCAATGAAATCTGCACCCGATGAAAACCTTGCATTGTAAAAGGCTTCTGCTCTTTTGTGCAGCTCTCTGCCCTCAAGGCTTTCTATGCTTACATAATCTGTTGAAAGATTTTTGCGGAATGCCATAACAGCATAGCGCATTCTTACAATTCTTGCTCCGCCTCTGATAAGCTCCTTCATAAATGGATCCATCCATATGGTAAAGGTTAAAAGTAGACTTAAAAGTGCAACAACAAGAATTAACCGCTCTGTTGTAACACCCTTTTCAATGCAGTCAATCATAGCCTTTGGTATGTATGCCGTTACAATCGGCTGAAGAACAAGAGCTGGGACTCTGACAAAGAAAAAAAGTAAACTTTTTTTATCCCACTCAATCCAATTTGACAACATATATTTTAAATTAGACAACATATTATCCACCTATTTGCAACAACTTATCTTTAAAAAAGGCTAATATCAATAATATGGATGTAATGATTACTCCAATACCGAATGAATACGCTATAATAAAGTTCTTGTACATAAGAACCAAAACTATTAATAAAAAAAACAATGACAAAATCACAGAAAAATATTTATATACCTTTTTCTCTTTAATTGATAGTTTCTTTCTTTTATTATCAATAGGCGAAAAAATCCAAATCAATATTGTAAAAACAATCAATATACCTAAAAACAACATATGACAAGAATTTTGTTCTAAGTATTGAATTATGAATAATGATAATATCATTAAAACAATTGAACTAATGAGACAATAAATATATTTGCTGGCATGTAAGCCACCTGTATATTTTCTCAAAATGAAAAAAGTTATAAATAAACATATGCATTCTTTTAACATTCCAAAAAATATACCAATTAAAATTGTAATAAAAATATTAATAATTCCATGAGTCACTACTTTAGCAGCATATTCATATAATTCTTCATCATCTTTACTAATATTTTGATTCTTTGATAAATACAAAGATAGTTTTTTATAAAACATATCCATTATTTAAATAATTTGAATTTTTCTACTGGTTTCGGTTCTTTTGGTTCATTAATAAGAAAACAACTTGCAGAATTAGCGTTAATTGCTAAAACAATTGTTAAGCAGCAAACGATTGCTGGTGAGATTTTTTTCAAAAGATTTTTTATTTTTTTCATAATACATCACTCCTTACTTGGAATTTTAACATATTATTAACTGCTTTTGTTTAAAATAGAAATAACGATATAGAATTTAGCAAAAACGATAAATTTATAGATATTTTTCTGTTTTTTATAATGTAAAAGTATATTTATTTTGAAATATTACATATTTTTAATTTATAAGTGTATATTACACTTATACTTTGTTAACAATGGAAATCACTCTTGTTAGTATAAAAATGAGGTGATTATTTATGTATATCGATTTTGAATCTTTGGGAAAACGAATTGCACAAAGAAGAATGGCACTAGGTTATAAACAAAACGAATTAGCAGAGATGGCAGATTTATCAAACAACTATTTATCTAATATTGAAAACGGTCATTCTATACCAAGCTTAACGACATTCGCTAACCTATGTTTAAAATTGGAAACTACTCCAGATATGTTTCTCTTAGGCACGATAAAAACTAATGATATTCCTCAAAGTATAATTGATAATTTAAAATTATGTAATGACAAATCTTTATCTCTTATTAGTGATATAATTCAATGTGTATTAAATCAACAAAAGTAAAATAGTGACAAATCCCCTCCAATAATGTATAATTAAATAATTGGAGGGGATTATTAATGATTAAATTATTAATATGTGATGATAATCCTGAAATAACAAAACAAATAAAGGAACTTATCTCTATTTTTGAAAAGAAATATAGACTAAAATTTCAAATTGATATAAAGAATTCAGGAGATTTCATATTAAAAGACAATAAATCTTATGACATAGCTATTGTTGATATTGAAATGCCTGGAATTAATGGATTAAGATTATCGGAAAAACTAAAAGAATTAAATTCTGATACTATTGTAATTGTATTAACTTCTTTTCAAAACTACTTAGATAGTGCAATGAGAATACATGTTTTTAGATACTTATCAAAGCCAATCGATAAAAACCGCTTTTATTCTAATCTAAAAGAAGCCGTTGAAGAATATCGCCTTATTAGTAAAACAATAACCATAACTAATAATGGTGAAGTTCATTTGATAAAAACAAAAGATATTTTATATATTGAAAATCAAAAATATGGATCTATTATTTATACTAATAAAGGGGATTTTTATACAAATATAAAACCTAAAGAATTACGTCAAAAGATTGATCAAAATGAGTGCTTTGTATTTTCTCATAATAGTATTTTAATTAATTTGCAGAATGTAATTGATTTTAATAAAACAACTATAGTTTTAAGAAAAGGTAAATGCGAAACTATTTCTACTTATATATCCCAAAGAAAGTACCCTAATTTCAAAAAAGCATTTTTTGATTTTGCAGGAGGTTTAAAATGACAACAATATGCTTTTTACTTACATATATTTTTGAGCAATTTGTTTCATACATATATCTTAGCAAAAAACTAACTCAAAAAGTGTCAAATAAACAATTACTTTTATCATATATAGTATCTTTTATTATTCAGTTTGCAATAAATTTTACTAATATTCCATACTTAAATCTATTAAGTTTCCTTATCTGTAATTTTGCAATAGCATATGTATGCTATTATTCATCAATTAAACAGGTGCTTTTCAATGTATTGCTATTAGAAAGTTTAATGATAGTAACGGAATTAATCATTATATATTTAGCTACATTATTATTTAAAATTGATTTGAAAAATTACTCCACAAATCCATATATATTTACATTAGAAACAATAGGAACAAAAACTCTTTACTTTGTATTTGCTTATGTAGCTTCAAAAATATCTTTAAAGGAAAAGGAAAACACAATTGATAAAGATTACTCATATTTACTATTTTTTCTTCCATTAACATCAGTAGTATTAATTATGTCACTTGTATATGTATCTATTAATCTTGATTTAGATCAAATAGCAAACATTCTTTTTATGATAATTTCTTCTCTACTTCTCATAATTAACATTATTGTATTTTTAGTACACGAAAAAATCATATCAACATTAACTAAAAACACAGAGCTTCAACTCGAAAAACAAAAAGAAGAAATAAATCAAGAGTATTATCTTGAATTAGAAAGGCAATATGACTCATCAAATATTTTGATACATGATATAAAAAGATGTTTGCTAAATATTAGGGAATTATCAAATTCAAACGAAAATTACAAAATTATAGAATATGTTGACTCAATATATGAAGGATATGAAATCAAATCACTTAAACAATATAGTAATAATAAATTAGTGAATGTTATAGTAAGTAGATATGCTCAGCTATGTAATGATAATAATATTAACCTAATAGTTGATATTAGGAATATTGATTTTTCATTTATTACAGATAGTGATTTAACGGCATTGTTAGATAATTTGCTTGAAAATGCTTATGAAGCTGCAAAATCATCAGAAAAAAAACAAATTGAACTTAATATTGACAATCGTAATGAAAAATATATTTTATTTGTCATAATGAATTCATCCGATACGGAGCCAAAAACAATTGGTGATTTTTACGTATCTACAAAAAGAAACAAAAATCTGCATGGTATAGGACTTAAAAGCATTTCAAGAATTGTTAAAAGATACTCTGGAAATCTTGATTCTAATTATAATAATAGCAAAAAAATTTTTCAGACTTCTATATTGCTAAAAACTACTTCTGAATAATACTAACAACGCAGTCTTTTCAAGGCTGCGTTGTTATACATTGATTTGATAACTATAATTAAGATTATAAAGTTATATTACTATTTACTAAATAGATTATTACAATTCTCCCAACCCCAAGCAAACCCGTTAAAGCCTTCAACCCAACTTTCAAGAGATTGTACCTTTACTGTGCCGGAGAGGTTGTGTATTACCTGTCCGTTACCGATATATATGCCGACATGACCGTAGGGGTTGGAGGCATATCCGTAAACTGTTGCTCCTACAGGTATCTTGCTCCAATCGCTTGATACTGCCCACATATCTGCCGCACATAACGCACAATGAGCCGAGCCTCGTGAGCCTATAACGGCTTGGTACACATCAGCAACCCACGCTTGACAGTAGCCGGAGCCTGCTGAAATGCCATAGTTTTGGTAATTAGTCGCAACGGCTACGATTTTCTTTTGAGTATCGTTTACCGTTTCATCAGCAAAATCTATTAAGCCAATGTCAATTATGCTTGTGTTGTTACCAACATTAAATATGATTGATGCCCATAGCCTATCGTTCTTTTCACTCATAAGCTCGTCAAGGTATTTATTTTGCTCATCATCAAAGTAATATTGACTTGCTACTTCAATTGCCGTTTTGCCTAATATGGTAACTGTTAATACCTTAATTTTTGTTTCAACAACGGTTATAAGTTCGTTACCGTGTTCATCGGTAGATTTTATTTCTTCAGTTTTGGTGCGTTCCTCCGATTTGGTATCAATAATGTTCATATCCCAAAAGATATTTAGCAGTATTGATTTTTTGTTTTCGTCAATGGTCGCTATCTCCATAGGGTTATCCTTATCGGTAGTAACCTTGACCGCATATACTGCGAGAATATCTTTCCAATTCGCCTTGATGCCGTTTATCTCAACCTCGTCATAATCACCTGATGATTTAATTTCATCAATTTTCGAGTCATATTCATTATTGATTTCCTGAATTACGCTTGAGATATTCATTCCCGTTTCCGATGTTTCTGTTGAAAAGAATATACCGTAAAACGAGCTTGCAAGAGCCGCAAAAAGACACAAAAGAATAATTACCGCAATAGATACCCAACCGCCTGCAATAACGGCAGATACAATGCTTTTAGCCGCCGTATATGCCGCTTTAAGTGCTTTACTCAAGAACTTAATAAGAAGTTGAACAAATCTTTTTGTTTCCTTTGCAGTTTGCTTTAACCGTTCTGCTGCCTTGCGTGATTTTTCAGCCGTTTTAGTTACTGCAATAGCATTTGTTTGAGCTGATTTCTTAACCGCTTTTGCGGAGGCTTTTTCTGTTGCTTTTTTTGATACCTTTTGTGTTGCCTTAACGGTTTGTGCGTTTCCTGTTTTAATGGTGTTATTAGCCTGCTTTGGCGGATTTTTTACAGGAGGTTTCGGTGTTTCTGCTTGCGAGCTGAAAGTAACATCTGCATTGACAGTATTTTTCGTTTCCTTAACTGTGCGTTCTGCCTGCTGTGCTTTCCTGCGAGCCTTAACATCTTCAAGTGTCATTTTTGCGGTTTCAATATTTTTCTTTGTTTCCTCAACACTTTTTCTGCCCTTGCGGTTAAATTCATAGACGGCGTAATCTGCGCCGTCTTTTGATTTTTCCTGCACCTTTTCAACTGCGTACTGTTCAGGAGAGTTTGAATTCGTTTGCTTGGTAGCATTATTAATTTTTTCTTTTGTACGAACACCGACATCTTTTATTTTTTCGTTTACAATGCCTATGTTCTCCGAGGTCTTAATAACGGTTTCAGCCGTTTGCTTAATCTTTATATTTGACATAAAACCACCTCATCAATCAACGAGCTTTGCCACAACAACAAATCTTCCGTTGTCCTGTGAATACTCACAAGTTGATAAGGTAATGAGCTTATCTCCGTATTTTGCATCAATGCCTGTGTCATAAAGAGATAGAGCCTTGCATTTTTCAATGTAGGCTCTGTAATCATATTCTGTGCTTGCATTTACGAAGTTATAATATTCAAAACTGTTGCTTTCGTAGGCCACAGTTTTGAAAACGGCAATAACCTCATACTCTCTATGCTCTAAAACTGTATCTATGATAATGTTTTTATGCTTTTCATAGAAATGTTTACTCTTGTAATTAGTCAGCTCGTTAAACATTGATTTGTTTTGCATATTGTGTCCGTAGATTACAATATTGTCCGATTGCATATCGCAATCTTCCTGCATATACGGAACACCGAAACGAGAGTATTCCTTGTTGAAATTGTGATTTAGATAATGGTTAGGATTGTCTTTTGAACGCATTACAGGATAGTTGATATTTGTCCCCTCTAACTTTATCCAAGCCATAAAATCGCTGTTTTGCTTATATAAATCAGAGTAAATACCAAGAGAGTATATATCATTGGAGTTATCGTCAACAATGTCCTGTATTTCTTCAAAATCGTTCATCTGTTTTTTATCCTCAATATTTTGAGTGATTAAAAAATATGTGCTGACCGCAAAAATTGCAGTCAGCACGATAAGGGCAAAAACGCATAATTTATTTTTCATTTCTTTTACCTCCTGAGAAAAACCGAGTAAGGCTGTTAAGCCTCACCCGGTTTAGTGGTCATTAATTTGTAAAGTTCTGTGTTTTTAGGAAACTCATTAGCATACGGCACAAAATGTCCACCGATTTTCATTAAGCCGTGTCCTGCCTGAACATTTGTAAAGAACTCTGTTTGATTATCCGAAATGTTAAGGAGCTTTGAAAGGTCAAGCCTATCACTTCCGTTTTGATTAAGCATAACGGTAAATTCAGAGTTTGCGAGCATTGTTCTTGCCGTGTTGCTTTGAAGCATATCGCCAACATTCTGCGTAATGCCTGTTGCGAAGGCTCCGTACTTTCTAACTCGTTTCCATACTCTGTAGAGGAAATCAGCCGTATATTTCTGTGCAAAAAGCAGATAAATTTCATCAATGAAAATGTATGTTGTTCTGCCTTTTGTTCTGTTAGATGTAATTCGGTTGAGGATGTTATCAAGCACTACAAGCATACCGACAGGAAGTAGCTGCTCTCCTAGGTCAAGAATATCATAACAGATAAGGCGGTTGTTAATATCAACATTGGTCGGTTGAGCAAATGTATTAAGTGAGCCGTCTGTAAAAAGCTCAAGAGCAAGAGCAAGCTCCTGTGCCTCTGTTTCAGGTTGATTTAATAATTCCTCTCTAAAATCCTTTAATGTCGGTGGTGTAATCTTATACCCACTCTTGATGTAATTTGCATAAACACTGCGGCAACAGCGGTCAATGATAGACTTATCTTTTGGCCCGACTGTGCCGCCGATAAGTTGTTCGCAAAGTGACATAATAAATTCTGATTTTGTGGCAATGGGGTTTTTATCGTCCTCATAGTTCTTGTTCATATCCATTGCGTTGATATGATTTTCGGAATTCGAGGAAATATTGACAACCTCGCCGCCGAGAGCATTAACAAGTAAGTTGTACTCTCGTTCAGGATCGATTATTAGCACATCTGCATTAGGATTAGCAAGTATAATCGAGGTTGCGTCCTCCTTAACAAAGAATGATTTACCACCGCCGGAAACACCGAGAACGATACAGTTACCGTTGAGCAATTGGTTACGATTAACGAAAATCATATTACCGCTTATTGTGTTCTGTCCGTAATATGTTCCGTGAGCGTGTCTTACTTCCTGAGCATTAAACGGCATAAATGCCGCAAGTGATTCGGTAGTCAAAGTTCTAAAACAGTTAATGCGTCTAACACCGAATGGCAAAACAGTATTAAGTCCGTCAAGCTGCTGATAACGAAGTATAGCAAACTGTGCCGTACTGCCGTTTGATACCATTGAAAATACGGTGTCGGTAACATTGTCAAGCTCCTGCTTTGTGTCGGCGGTAATTACCATAGTGATTAAGGTACTGTATAGTCTTTGGTCACGGTTTCGCATATCGTTTTTGACTTCAAGAATTTCAGCCTCACGCTGTTCAAGGTCATAGTTTGTAGCACCGTAATTTTGATTTTGTACCTGCTTTCTGTTGTAGTTTGCCTTTTCAGTTTGAATACCGAGTAACACCTTGTCAACCTCTTTGGTAGCCTCGTCCGTAGGTGTAGGAAGAAAATCAACGGAAAGCATAAGATTTCTGTTAATTGATGTCAGCTCTGCAATTGTATCATCACTTACAAATGTTCCGTAATTGCGTAGGAAAATCACTCTGCAATACTTGTCATTGATTTTCATATAATCATTTTCAAAATCCATTGAATCAGGGCATATAAATTCCCTAATATCACAGCCTTGATTTTGGAGCAGTTCAAAGTCAAGGTTGTAGTTTTGTTCATCTCCCGAACGGTAGAAATTGTGGAAAATACGCAATCTTTTCTCTGCATTAACAGGCAGGCATTTACTGTCAATTCTTGTAAGCCTTACAGTAAGGTCATTCCCTACACGATTAAAAAATGCTCTTGCGTCATCAATACTCTTTTTGCTAACTGTTACAGTAAAGTATTTATCCTGCACTATGCAGTTTGATAAAGCCGCTTTGTCAAGGAGCATATCATTATACTCCTTACGGTAGTTATCAAGTCCGTCATATTCATAGTGAAGAAGAATAGATTTCTCAAATTCTGCTCTGTCAAGCTGATGATTGTTAATCGTCATCTTAACGGTAACACCTGCACCGAAGGAATTTATAACCGCCCAATAGCCTTTCATAAGCTCCTGCTTATCTTCATCACTTGCGATATTGTAGTTAATATCGGTAAACTTAAATGTTTTTGAATACAGATTATTACCCACAAGAAAAATGCCGTCTTTATAGACGGCTTTGATAGGGATAACATCTTGTACTGATTTAGGAATAACGAATTTTTCCTTTTCGTTTTTCCTCATTCTTTTAAGACTTTTCATTATTCTTAAAGACCTCTCTTTCCTTTTTTCTGATTGCATCCTTGCTTTCCCTGCGTAGTCTGTCCTCTGCCTTAAAGACAAGTCTTTTTGGCATTAGAATCTCCGATTTCAGCCACGCCCATATAAACTGCTCGGCAGTCATACCGTTATATGTTACAAAACCGAGGACGGCAAAGGGAGCGGCAAGGATTATGCAAAGCCAAGACAATGTTTCCATACTCAAATACGGTTTGAGTGAAAAATATGAGCCAACTGCTACTCCTACTGCTCCGGCAGAGAAAACAAGTTGCCTCATATTAAGTCCGAAATATATTGTTTCGCTGTAATCACGAAACTCTTTGTTGATTTGTATATCCAAACAAATTCCTCCTTAATTTACATACCCATCATTTCGTGAATGATGCGGTCTGACATTTTTACTGTTCCAACAAGAACAAGCATATTAAATACAAGTTCTCCAACATATTTCCACACTATAGTAACTGCCGCCGCACCTGTATCGACCTGTGGCGGTGATGACGCATATAGTGAAAATATGATGCAAGCAAGTATGATAACTGCTCCTTCAAGAAGAACTCCGCAATACGATTTTATAAATGACCTGCCGACATTTTGTGTAGGCTCTCCGGCAAAGGTTGAAAACGGAATAGGTGCAAGAGCAGTAAACATATATATTTTGAAAAATCTTCCGTAAACGGTCAGTATCAGTATGAATGACAAAACCGTTATGAACAGACTTCCGATTAAGGTTACTGCCCATAGGGGTATTGACTCAAAAAAGCCACATTCTTCAATAGCAGTTACCATTTCATAAGGTAAGGTTGTATCTGAATTAGCTCCCAAGCCTGCACTATTCATAATGGTTGAAATAACACCCTGTACAATATCAAACAGAGCTAGCATAAGCTCCATGCCGTAAGTTACCAAGCCTTTAGCAATGGCAAAACGGATGAATAGTTTTAGTGCGTGTTCAGGTTTCTTTACATCAACAAATGAAGAACAGGTTTTTACCATTCCTATAACGAAAAAAAGTACAAGCAACGCATAACCGATTGCCTGTACAGCTGAGTTAATATCGACGATAACCTCACAAATTCCTCCGCCTTTGAAATCCTGCGGTGATTGAGTAAGCAATCTCCAAATTTCCGATAGCTTTTCATTCCAAGTATCAATGGCATTTTCAAGGTTTTGTACTACCCAATTATCTGACATTAAAACACTCCTTTCTTAAAATTTTTTATATATAAAAAGCCCCAAACGGTGTCGACTCGCCGTTTGGGACTTATTAATAGATTTTATAATCTTGTTTTATAACAAAATTTGTCATATAATATAAAATATTATTTAATTCTAACCTTGAGATCAGGAGATATTACTATTATGGAACCTTTATTTATTATTTTTGTTGTTTCTGTAATTATATTTATTGTTTTCAGCATTTTATATGATCAAAAACACAAATATACTCAAAACGACTTAAAACTAAAATGTGCTGATAATGATAATGGTTCATATTATTTTTATATAAGGGTAAATACATGGCAATACAATAAAATTAGTTTATTAAAAAAATTATATAGACCAGGCACTATTATAAAATATGATTATGATAATTCTTTACATATAATAGAGCGATTTGGTGATATAAATCAGGGGATTTTAAAAATTTACGCAAAACCATATATAGATGAATCATATAGCATAATTAACATTAATGTGAGCAATTATGGCACATTCAATTTAAGCCTTGTAAATTCAACGGAAATACAACAATTGCTAAACGAAATAAATAATAACTATTATTCAGAGCCTAATAGCCAAGAAATAATTAATATTTTAAATGATATAAAACAAGGTAAAGAAGTAACTCCAAACACACTAAATAAATTGTGGGAATTTATTAAAAAATATGAACCATTAATTAGTATTAGTTCTTCTTTAATTCAAACAATAATAGCTATATTAGGTATAGCTTAACGCAAACCAACTCACCCAATAATCAAATCAAGTATTTCCTTTGCAAAGGTAATAACTACTCCACCGGCAAGAGTGAGAAAGCCATTTGCTCTTTGTGATGGGTCGTGAGATTTAAGTGAAAGTCCGACCTGCACAATACCAAAGCCGAGGATAATAAGACCTACGGCACGGATAAGTCCGAAGATAAAGGTTGAAAGATTATTAATTACTGCAAGTGGATCATCGGCGGCATAAGCCACAGTACAACAAGAAAAGCAGAGTACGAATGCTGAAATTACAGCAAGCACTCTGCTTGATTTTTTATCTGCCTTTGTTAAAGGAGATTTCTTTTCGCTATTTAGTTTTTTCATTTGAATTTTCCTCCATTACAAATTCTTTTTCAAGGTCAATATCTGCAACAAGCTCAAATCCGTAATCTTCAACCTCAATACTGTCAATATTTTTAAGCGACATATTCGGGAACGAAATAGTCATTGTATCTTCATCAATAGGATTATGGATATATGGCTTTGCTCCTCCGTCCTCTGTAAGAGAAAATTTAGGGTGTTTGAATATATCGTATTTCAAATCAAATATTGGTCTTTCGCCACGAATAAAGAGTATTGCATATTTGTTATCGAGCATACGCACCTCATCAGGTGTCATAAGCTCTCTGCCGCTAATTTGGTAATTAGTTGAATAATTACCGTTCCTGCCTGAGCTTTTACCGTAGGTATTTGTGTCAATGGTTTCTTTACCGAGCAGTTCGGAAACATATTTGTGTGTGCTTTGCTCATTACCGCCGAGATAAAGAAATTCATCACAGTTACCGACTATGCTTTCCCATTGCTTTTCAAACAAGGCTTTGAGCTGAGCCATATTCTGTATAATGATTGATACAGAAACACCACGAGAACGCATTACAGACAGGATTTTGTCAAAGTCATCGGGCAAACTGACATTGGCAAATTCGTCCATAAGGAAATGAACAGGTACAGGCAATGCACCCTTGTAGATTTTATCTGCCGTGTAGAACAAAAATTGAAAGAGCTGTGAATAAAGCATTGATACAAGAAAATTAAAGCTTGTATCGTTATCGGGGATAACTGCAAACAGAGCCGTCTTTTCTTCTCCGAGCTTTTCCAAATCAAGCTCATCACATATAGTCAATGATGCAAGACTGTCAAGATTGAATTTATCAAGTCTTGATATAAGGGTAATTTGAATAGATTTAAGAGTTTTGTTGGAGCCTGAATGATAGCTGCGGTAGTATTTCACGGCTATATGTTCAGGGTTTCTGCTTTCTAACTCATTAAATAGTAAATCAAGCGGACTAAATGATTGTTCTTCTTCATCATCAATAGCTCCTGCCCGTATCATTTCCATTACCATTGCGAAATTCTGTTCTTCTTCGGGAGCCTCATAATGCAGAAAAAATACAAGGGCAAGTAATAGCGTCTGTGCCAAGTTATCCCAAAAAGGATCACTATTCGTTGAGTTCTTCGGTGTTGTTGCCTTAAAGAGATTGGTAACAAGCCTTTGCACATCATTATCTGTTTTGAGATATACAAACGGGTTATAGCAATCGCTTTGCTCCATATTGATAAGGTCAAGTACGAGAACTTTATATCCTTCATCAATTAACATTTGTCCGCAATCACGGAGAATTTCGCCCTTCGGGTCTGTAACAACAAAGGAGCAGTTACATTGCATAAGGTTAGGCTTTGCATAGAAAAAGGTTTTACCTGCACCTGAGCCACCGCAAACAAGAGTATTGAGATTTCGCCTGTGCTTTTTATTGTTAAGTCCAATGGCAACATTTTGTGTCATAATCTTGTTATTGTTTTCAGGATTTTGGCGGTATTTCTTGTTTACCTTATTTGCATCTCCCCACTTAGCAGAGCCGTGTTCTTCGCCTTTACGGTAATTGCGTAGGCTTGAGAGGATAACGCAAATTACAAGGGCATATATTAAAAGCAAACTGAGGACAGTTTTTAAGCTGTCCTCACATAAGCTAATATCAAATGGATTGTTAATTACGTTTGCTAATGCAGGGATAATCTCTGCAAGTCCGCCGTGTACTGACGGAGCAATACACAAGCCAAGCCATATTACAGGAACAATACCGAGAACGGAAAGAATAATAATAGACTGTTTATCATTCTTATCTCGCACAACAATCCGACCTTTCAAGAACTTTAATCTTTTTCAAAGGTGCTTTGCCAACTTTTACGATTAGCTCATCAATGGAATCAACGGCTTTTCCGTTTTTTAATTGAGCAGTTCTTTCGTCATTCAAAGACCTTATTAAAAGGCTCTGTTCGTCATCATTAAGTACAAGATAGTATCGTTCTTCTTTCACGGATAGTTACCTCCTATCTTGTCTGTTCCTGTGTTTTCGGCTCCTTGTTCTTTGCCTTGTTCATTTCAACATAAATGTCTTTGCTTACGGAATAAACGCTGTCATTCGCCATTGTAAGCATTGTGCGAATATCTTTGTTTTCCTTGCCGTTCCACATTGTTTTGGCACTTGCAACATTTATGTCGGAGTTATCAATGCCGTACTTTTCACAAAGCATATATGACGCACATACGGCAGACGGAATACACTCGGTACGATTGTATTTATCACTGTTGTTGGCAATTTCTGCAAGTGAAAGCTCTCTTGCAATATCCTTGAACATTGCAAGTGTCTCGGAACGTCTTTTAATCATAAGAGTTTTGCTCTTATCATCAAAGTATGCAGTTGAGTTATTGATAGGAAGTTCATCAACTGCCGACTTGTTAAGAGCCGTTGCATTAAGCATAGCCTTAACAAGTGCCTTTGGTGAGTGGTCAAAAGACTTTGCAGGCTGTGGCTCTGCATTTGTCTGTGAAACATCAAATACATATTTGACATTGTATGATGTTCTTTGCTCGCCGTTTTCATCAATGTAATCATGAGGCTCAAGGATTTTAATTCCTTTTTCGCCTTTGTTGATAGATGCGTCAAGCTCTCCCCACGAATTTGCGGATTTGAGCTGAGTTGCGTCAGGGCATTGTGCCATAATCAGTAATGTGTTTGATACGGTGTACCTTTCCATATGGGACTGAAAATGAAGATACTCCTTAAAGTGTTCATCATCTTGCATTATATCCGTAATGGAATTGTCAATGATTTCGTAAGCCTGTTCTTTTTCGGCTTTTTTGCGTGCCGCAAATTCCTCCTTGCTCTCACGCTTTCTAAAACTTCTTTGTTTGGGTGTGTATGGCATTAATCATCTCTCCTTTGGTTTTTTGTTTTTAATTGGTTTAGGTTGCTGATGCTCTGTTACGGCAGGCTTTTTATCTGCCTTTGGCTTTTCATCAACAACAGGGGTTTGTTTATTCTGCTCTTTCTGTTGCTTAATCTGCCGTCTGTACTCATTGAGTTTCTCTCTTACGGACGGTTTCTTATCTTTTACAACAGTACCCTCGTTAGATAATGTACTTTCCCCGATAGAGCCGTTCTCGGACGGAGGGCTTTTTTCCGTCTGAGGTATAAAAGGGTTTTCTTTTTGGATAGGCTTATGTTCGCTTTTATCAGCAGATTTTTCCGAATTGTCCTCGGCAAATATCTCGTCAAAAAGCTCATTGTTTTCCGATTTGTCGGTTTTTTCTTCTGCTTTCTTTTTGCGTTCTTCAATAGCCTTTTCCGATTGAGAAACAATAGTACCCTTATCAACAGTAGCAAGGTCAAAGCGGTCAATAATTCTTTGAATTTTTGAAGCATCATCTGCTCTTGCAATAATATCAACAAAAGCATTTTTGTCCTTGTTGTTTTTGTCACGCAACACGGTATAAAGGACACCGTATTTCTTTGCGTGTTTTGTGAACTCTTTGAGGTCTTTTTGTTGCACCGTGTAAACTTTGAGTTCCTTGCCTGACTTAATCATATTTGTAAGTCTTGCCCTTCCCTTTGTTTTCTGTTCCTGTTTGAGAGCAGAAATTAGAAGTACGGCAATACTCTTTGCCGCCTCGCCGGATACTTTGGCTACAACCTCAAAGCCTTCAAGGGACAGCCTTACAACTTGTTCGGCTGCATCACCTGAACTGTTCATCAAGTCTTTCCTCCTTTGATTTGTATTTACGCTCCTGCTTATTCTCATCTTTTTCAATCTGCTGAACTTTCTCCTCAACAATGTGGGAACGCTCGGCAATATCGTTGCAAAGATTAAGCTCGTTGCGTAGTTTTTTGAACCTTGCGGATATGTCGGATATTTCTTTCTTAATTTGTGAAAGCTCAACCTCACTCATGTCCTTATGACGCATTTTGTTTCTCAGGTGTTTTCTTTCATCTATTAAGGTTTCAATTTCCTTTTCCACAGACTCTTTATATGAGAAAAGCTGTTCGGAAGTATCAATGTGATTCTTTCCGAGCAGCACTGCCTCCTGTGAATATTTATCTACCTTCATCAAATCCTCACGGAGAAGATAATGAAGTCTGTTATACTCTCTTGTTTTCTGCTTTTCGTTAGGTTTATCAAACGCTCCAAGCCGATAACAGTAATAGAGATATAGGTTATATAGACTGCCTTTTGCTTTAAGCGGATTAAATTCATTGTAAGGAACATAATGTGCCTTTTGAAACGGCTTTGCGTTCAAGCTCATATACAAGGCGTTTTCTGCAACTCGTTCCTGTATCCTTATGTTTGTATAGTTTTCTCCGAGCCTATATAACCTAACGGGTTGTTTCCAACCGTCAGCAGTAACAGACCAATATTTGAGAGTAGGACTAATTCTGTATTTATATCCCATTTTTGAAAGATACCTTTTGAATTCTTCCATTGTTCTGCTATGCTCAACAGCTTCGTCAACGGCAAAGCGAACAAGATTTCTTCTTGTGGGAATACCCGATTGTTCTTTTACACTTTGTTTATCCTGCAAAGTGATAAAATCAGGCTCGTTGTTTCTGTCGGGATTTTCAATAACAAACAGTCCGTACTTTCTGCATATTTCATCTGCTATATGATGAAAATAAAACCAAGCCTTTTCCTTATTGGCTAACCTTTTACCGTCAACAAGTGAAACAGAGTTGATGACATAATGGCAATGCAAACATTTTGTATTCAAATGTGTAGTAACAACAATTTGAAATCTTTCGCCCCAAACCTTGTTTGCAAATTCAATACCGATTTGGTGAGCAAGGTCGGGAGATAGTTCGTCAGTATTCTTAAAGCTGATATATCCGTGATAGGCTTGTATTCCGCCCGTTTTGTTATATTGCTCTTTGACCATGACGAACTGCTCACGAGCTTTATTTGCATTGCAACTAATACCTGTAACGAATAATTCCTGTTCTGTTTTTTCTTCGTCTTTGGCATATTCCAAAACATCTTTAATTGCCTGCCATTCAGTATTAGAATATTTAGGCTTGCGTGTTTTTTCTTCATCTTCGGCATAGTCAAGAACACGGTCAAGTCTGTTCGTTACCTTCCATAATTTCGTTACTGCCACTTGTCATCATCTCTGTCGGGTTTGATGTAGCACTCATACAAATCTTCTTTGAGCTTTTCAACACTTTCAATAGTCTTATCAAGTTTAGGAACATCAATAAAATTGAGTGCATTTGCCTTTGCAGAGATTTGGTGCAAACTGTTACTCATTGAAGAAAGATAACGCAAAGCATCATAAAATTCTTTTTCAGGCTTTGGCTTTGGAATAAAGCCAAAAACAAGCATACGAACAAGAGCAGAGTCAGTAATGCAACATTTCTTTGCCTTTTCCTTTAATACTTCGTTTTCCTCTTTATTAAAACGAAATTGCCTTATGATGTTTCTCTGCATTTTTCTTCCTCCTTCTTTTTGTTTTCCTGTTGAGAAATTTTTTCGAGCTGTGCCTCACTTTCTCTGTTGATTTGAACAAGGCACATAGTAACTATGCCTGCCATTCCTCCAAGAATAAATGCGATAAAGAATATTAAAACTTTCATTGTGATTTTTCCTCCTGTGATTTGATTTTTGTAAAAGGGTTTTAGGGATTTATCGCTAACCGGCATTTACTGTTTGAAATTACGAATGTAATTACAAACAGTCTGCTGGTTAAGACAATGCAACGGTATTGAGCTTGGGCATTTTAACCACCCGAAAAGGATTTTTGCTCGGCAATTTTACCGTTCCATATCATCTTTTGACTTGCGGTTTTCACTGATAACTGCAATCTCTTTAATTACCTTATCGTCCTCCTTAACCTTTGTTATTTTCGGCTTGTTATTAGGCTCAACGAGTAGGGCATAAACTTTCTTTTTTGACATTTTTCTCATTACTCCAATCGTGTTTGAAAGGCTTTAAAATACCTTTTTTGATAAGCAAAAAGTCATTGACATCTTTACCGTACTTAACGGGTTTGTCAATGACTTTAATGTTTTTAGGTAGGATAACTTGCAGGGCTTTTGTTGCCATTCTGCCTGTATAATCGTTATCCAAATGCAGTTTTAATGTGTTTATATTTGGGTTTTCTTTAAGATAATTTGCAAGTGCAATAGGTACCGTACTTTCCTCAATTTGCTCTTTCGGTTGGTAAACTCCTGAAAGAGAAATAAGGTTGTATTCCAACCAATTATGGCCTTTCATTTTGAGCAAAGTTGCAAATGATAAGGCATCTATTGCACATTCAAACAGGTGCAGCTCGTTACTGTCTTTGTTTGCACCGAGCCGAAAAGAATACTCCTTTGTACTGCCGGAGCAATCACCCATGTACCTGCTTTTGTTAAGGCTACGGTATGCAGCATACTTAGCCTGCCCTGATGAATCATAGCCTACAAAGATTGCATTTCGGAATACTTTATCTGTCTTTTCACTCTTATACAATCCCTCATATATCAGGTTGTTTTTGATACAATATTCAACTATTTCTTCATCAATTCCTCTGTCCTTCTGCAAGTACAAAGCAAGACGGCTATTATCTGTTGCCTTTTCAGGCAAGATAAGTTTCTTGGCTTTTGGTACAGCCAAAGGCTTTGAATTGATAGGCGGTTGAATAGCAGTTTTGTTCAGCAACAGACTTACTGCATCAACAAATTTCATACCTCTTACCTTGATTAAAAAATCAAGAGCAGACTTGCCACCTATTCTTCTGCTCCACCAACACCACATACCGTTCGATATTTTCAAGCTGTCGTGTTCTCTTGTTGAGTACATTCGCTCGTTAAGTTTTACAAGCTCATTAGGCTCATAATTTTCAAGATAGGTCAGCAAGTCTATATCCCTTATTTTGTCAATAATTTCTCTGCTGTAATATGGCATAACTACCTGCACTCTCTTTCTTTTTCGGCTCGTAATTTAAGATATTCAATCTGCTTATCAATAGCAAAATCATTACTTAATCGCAAGGTATCGAGAACAGAGTCATCATATTCAAGCCATTCCTGATAGAGATAATCAAGAGGATTTTTAAGAGAAAGCAACGCCTTTGTCTGTTCATTTGTTAGTGGGTTATTACCCTGAATATCAAAATCAAAGCTCTGTAAAATGTCCTCTTTGTATATGAGTTCATAGGCACATTCAATAATCTCTGATGACGATTTTGTTTTAAGTTCGGCAATAAATTCGTCGAGTTCAGCTTGCATTTTATCACAGACTTTTTGATTTAACATTTCATTTTTTGTCATTCAAAACACCTCCTTAAATAAAAAATCGGCTAACCTTTAACAAAAGTTAGCCAATTTTCATCACACATTATTTTTTTTATCTAAAAAATCTTTAACAGGTTTAAATAAATCCGTTGTAAAATACTTTTCCAAATCAGAAATCGGAACCCATTTTGCCATATCTAAATCATCATCATTAATAGATATATTTCCAACTAAATATCTACACTCCCAATAACTCATATCTCTTTTTGTATATGGATGAAAACGTTCACCAATTTGTTTTATAGCCTTACAACTCAATCCTGTTTCTTCTAACAACTCACGTTCTATTGTTTCTACTTCATTTTCTCCGAGTTCCATTTCCCCACCAGGAAATTGCCATTGTAAATCTCCTTCACCTTTTTTTCTTCTTACAATTAAGGTATTGTTGTTTTCTACAACAATACCTAATACTACTTTTTTATTCATACAAACCTCCATTTAAATAACTTTTTACTTTAGAAAAAATATCTGTAGTTATTAAGTTTTCATATTCATCAAGCGAAACCCACTCAACTTCACTGTTTTCATCAACATCTCCATTCCCTATTTCTCCATCAATATATTTTAAAGCAAAATAATAGCATATGGTACCCGTGCTTGGGAACAATCTAGATCCAAGTTTACAAATAACTTCTGATTGAATTAATGTTTCGTCCTTGACTTCTTTGACTACACGATATTCAGGAGTCTCATTTGGCTTAATTTGACCAGTAGGAAATTGCCATTTCAAATCTCCTTCAGGTATTCTTCTTTTTACCATAAGAACTTTATTGTCTTTTTTTAAAATGCCAATTGAAATACTGTATGGAAGTGTATCGGTTAATATTTTTTTTGAATACAGCTTAACTATTTCTTCTTGAATATATTCAAAATTCACTTTACTTAACGCACATTTTTCTCTACTAGTTTCATAATGTGAAACTATTTTAAAATTCAAATTAATTGTTTCAAAATATTTTTCGTATTTGGTTTCACAATAATTAATCCAATATTCTGTCTGATAGGTAAAATATTTTTTATAATTTTCCAAATCATTCTTTGAAATATCTGGGAAACAGTAATATATTGTTACAATATTATTTATAATTAATATGCTATTAACATAATAATGCTTAAACCAATGTATTTTAGAATAATCAGGAATTTCAGAATGAGTTAATTTGTCAATATACACGCGTCTATTATCACAATCAAGAGTATCTGCTAAACACAGCAAAGAAGATATTAAACCTAGTCTTATTTTTAAACCGTTATATGAAGTATCATTGTATTCTGGATTATCTATAAAATCTATACCATGACTTTCAACAACTTTTGCAATTAATACGCCTAAATATGAATCGCCAAAATACGCTTGTTTTAATTCCGACTTTTTATTATAAATATTACTTAATATCCAATACTTTGATAATGAAGCATGATATTTTCTCACAAATTCTGCTTTATCTTCCACATCAAAAGTTAGATTGTTTTCCTTCGAAAAATCAATTAATACCTCATTTCGATATAATTGCATTCCAATATCATGCAAATAAATTGCAGCTATTAATATAAATGATTCATATTCATTTAACGAATTAGTCCCAGAATAAATATTTTTACAGATTAATTCTAAAGATATAATCATTCGTTCAGAATGGTTAATACCATGATCGGAAAAAGGAAGCAAATATCTATCTTTATGAATAATCTCACAACTTTGTATAATATTTGCTAAATTCACTTTTAAATCATTAGACTTAATTTTATTAATTATCTTTGAATGCATTTTGACCACCATAATTTAACAATTTACTATATTATACAATAATCATTAGGTTGTTTCAATTATATTTTATCTAGAAAGTTCTTTAATTTTTTTCGGGTAAACATTTTCACTTTCATAAGGCTCTTCATCAATGAAACCATCGTCTTTGGAATCAAGGCATAAAATCTCATTAAGCTCATCCAATCGCTCCTGCTTTTCGGCAAGTTCTTCTGCCTGTTTAAATGGCTCCTTGAGGCTTTCTTTGGCCATTTCAAGCTGTTTTTCTGTTTCGGCAAGGTTCTTCTCAGCCTTTTCCAAATCACCTGCTAAATGGTCAATACAGTTGTCTATACGGGTTATGTTACCGAGTGTGTCTGTACCGAGATTTATCGTGTGCGTCATTGCTCCACGAATGGCAAGAATATACTCTAAACGAAAACCTCTTGAAATATACATTTCCATCGTAAAGCCTCTGTAACTGCCCACAGGCAATGTTTCCGATGAGTTCTTAAAAAACTTCATAATGCGGATAATTGCCTCGCCTGCGGCTTTCTTTTCGGTGTAATGCTCACCGTTAATATCCATACCGTTAAAATAATCGGCAGATGCTTTAAGCGTTTTACTTGCAGTTTCAATATCAACATTAAGAGCCTTTATCTGCGAATTGTATCTTGCAATATCCTGCGGGTACTCTCTTGTGACCTTATCCTCAAGATCAAATCTTTCAGAGTAGTAATTGCTTTGGAGCATTTTCAGATTTTGCACCTGCATATCCAAATCCATTTTTTCTTTAATGTGCGGGTTACCTGTTGCAAGCATCTTAATTTCGGCATAGGAAAGAGCCGCCTCGTCCACATCTTCAATGGAACGAACAGGGGTTTTACTCGTCATAACCTGACCGACAAATTTCTGCTTTGTTTCAACAAGCTGATACAGATATGCGTCAAAGGTATTCTCGGTTACATATCGGTACAGATGAACGGTATCATTTTCATTACCCTGTCTAACTGTTCTTCCTGCCCTCTGTTCAAGGTCAGTCGGTCATTTTTTGCGGACAGTTCAATACATGCCTGTCTGTTTCGCTCCC